>Ga0208872_1000051_pt1 | contig 119061 bp, 90 predicted proteins | sample CryBogCBH12Aug08_FD_185508 | JGI IMG/M metagenome (GOLD analysis project Ga0208872, IMG submission 185508) | Freshwater microbial communities from Crystal Bog, Wisconsin, USA - CBH12Aug08 (SPAdes) | ecosystem: Environmental > Aquatic > Freshwater > Lake | place: Crystal Bog, Wisconsin, USA...
CAGAATAATCTGGCCATGAACCAGACCGTCGCGCAAATCGCGCGGCATTATGTGCGCGGCGAAAAAATTGAAGAGCCGATGCTCAACCGCGTCGAACACGGCATCCGCTGCTACGATCCGTGCCTGAGCTGTTCCACGCACGCCGTCGGCCAGATGCCGATGCACATCCGGTTGATCGCACCGGACGGCAAAGTGCTGGACGAAAAAATGCGCGGCTAAAAATTTGTCCTCGGTTGGGTGGACAATAAAATGCCGGCAGGGAACTTTCTTGGTTGGTTTCTTCTCTGCCGGCAAACTTTTTCAAAAGCGTGCAAACGAAAATTGAAACAGAGCTCCTCGTCATCGGCTACGGCAACAGCCTACGCCGCGACGACGGCGTCGGCCCGCGCGTGGCTGAAGCCATTGAGGCTTTGCAACTGCCCGGCGTTCGCACGCTCAACTGCCAGTTGCTCACGCCTGAATTTGCCGATCAAGTTGCCCGTGCTCGCAAAGTGATTTTTGTGGACGCCGCCGTGGATCGCATCGACGGCGTGCATTTTCGCAAGCTGGAGCCGGGCCAAACCTCGCAGCTCATGGCGCACGCCGCCGATCCGCGCACGCTCCTGGCGCTCGCGCGCGATGTGTTTGGCCATGCACCAACTGCGTGGTGGCTGACCGTCCCCGCCATTAACATGGGGTTTGGCACGGATTATTCACCCGCCGCCGAGAGGGGTTTCCACACGGCAGTCAAGGAAATAAAAAAGTTGGTGGCCGCCAATTTCCGTAAAGACACGCTTCCGGCCGTGGGCTAAAGTATCGGCTGAACAGTGAATTTCACTGAAACGGCCATGCCTCCTGTAAAATCCAACAGCCAGAAACCCCGCCTCAAAATCACCGTGCGCGGCGTGGTGCAAGGCGTCGGCTTTCGGCCGTTCATTTTCCGCCTAGCGGAAGAATTAAAACTGGCCGGCTGGGTTAATAATTCTCCGCAGGGCGTTCTTATCGAGGTTGAAGGCGCTCGCGCCGCTCTGGAAAAATTCCTGGTCCGCATCGAAGCGGAAAAGCCGCCGCACAGCTCCATCCAAAGTCTGGAGGCTGCGTGGCTCGATGGCGCCGGCTACGGGAATTTTGAAATCCGACCGAGCAATCGCACCGGCGACCGCTCCGCGCTGGTTTTGCCGGACATCGCCACGTGTCCTGAATGTCTCCACGATATCTTTGATTCTAAAAATCGCCGACACCGGTATCCGTTTGCCAACTGCACCCATTGCGGCCCGCGTTTCAGCATCATTGAGTCGCTGCCCTACGACCGCGCGAATACGACGATGCGCCAATTCGCGATGTGTCCCGCTTGTCAGGCGGAATACAACAATCCGCATGACCGCCGTTTCCACGCGCAGCCGAACGCCTGTCCGGTCTGCGGCCCGCAGTTGGAATTGTGGGATGCCGCCGGCGTCATTCTTTGCACGAAGGACGCTGCGTTGAAGGCGGCGGCAAAGGCGGTTCGCGACGGAAAAATTGTTGCCGTCAAAGGCGTCGGTGGTTTTCATCTGCTGGCCGATGCGCGCGATGAAATGGCGGTCCAACTTTTACGCGAGCGGAAACACCGCGAGGAAAAGCCGTTTGCAGTCATGTTTCCGTCGCTCGCCAGCGTGAAGGAGGCTTGCGAAGTATCCCCGCTGGAAGAACGGCTGCTGCGTTCGCCCGAAGCGCCGATTGTTTTGTTACGTCGAAAAGACTCTGAAATTTCCCAACTGGTAGCGCCGCAAAACCCGAATCTCGGTGCTCTGATGCCGTCGAATCCGCTGCACCATTTGCTGCTGGCGGAGTTGAGTTTTCCCGTCGTCGCTACCAGCGGCAACCTGAGTGACGAGCCAATTTGCACCGACGAACGCGAGGCACTCGAACGGTTGCGTGGCATCGCGGACTTTTTGCTCGTCCACAACCGGCCGATTTTCCGTCACGTGGACGACTCGATTGTGCGCGTGATGCTCGGCCGCGAAATGGTTTTGCGCCGCGCCCGCGGTTTTGCGCCACTGCCCGTTCGATTGCCGATTGCCGATTGCCGATTGCCGATTAAAAATAGTGCTGATGATGCGGGTGGCAAATCCGAAATCATTCTGGCCGTCGGGGCGCATCTGAAAAACTCTGTCGCGTTGGCGGTGAGCGAAAATGTTTTTATCAGCCAGTATATCGGTGATTTGGAAACCGAGCCGGCGCACGAGGCTTTCCGGCGCGTCAGCGCCGACCTGCAAAAACTGTATGGCGTGCAACCCGGCTGTGTGGCCGCCGATTTGCATCCGGATTATCTCTCCACTAAATTCGCCAACAAATTCAAGGCGGACCGCCATTTCGGTGTTCAGCATCATGTGGCCCATGTTTTGTCCTGTATCGCCGAAAACGAGGTGGCCTTGCCCGCGTTGGGCGTGGCGTGGGACGGCACAGGGCTTGGCACGGACGGCACGATTTGGGGTGGAGAATTTTTTCTCGTCACGGAAACCGGCGTCGAACGCGTGGCGCATCTGCGTCCGTTTCGTTTGCCCGGCGGCGACAAGGCGGTGAAAGAACCACGCCGCGTCGCGCTCGGTTTGCTTTACGAACTTTACGGCGAGGCGGCGTTCGAGATGGAGCATTTGCCGCCGCTGCGGGCGATTCCCCCTGTCGAGATGATGACGCTGCGCGGCATGTTGCAGCGCAAATTCAATTCGCCGCTGACCACTAGCATGGGGCGGCTGTTCGACGCCGTCGCCTCACTGACCAATCTGCGCCAGCACATCCGCTTCGAAGGCCAGGCGGCGATGGAACTGGAATACGCCGCCGAAAAATCGCAGACGGACATGGCGTATGAGCTGCGCTTGACCGGCGGCGTGCCTCCATTCAAATCCGATGTCCAAAATCAGAAATCCGAAATCGTTCTGGACTGGGCGCTGCTCGCGCTGGCCGTGCTGGCGGATGCGACCGGCGGGGCGGACATGGCGGAAATCTCCGCCAAATTTCACAATGCGCTCGCCGAGTCGGTGGTTGCCGTCGCCAAAAAAATCGGGGAAACTCGCGTCGTGTTGAGCGGCGGCTGTTTTCAAAACCGTTATCTGACCGAGCGCACGGTGACGCGGCTGCGGGCAGAAAACTTTTCGCCGTATTGGCATCAGCGCGTTCCGCCGAACGACGGCGGCATTGCGCTGGGGCAGGTTTTCGCCGCGCGAAATAATTTGATCCTGAGATAATTTATGTGCCTCGCCATCCCCGGAAAAGTTGTGAGCATCAGCGGCGACGACTCGCTGACGCGCATGGGCCGCATTGATTTTTCCGGCGTCATCAAACAGGCTAGCCTCGCATATGTGCCAGAAGTGGTCGTCGGCGATTACGTAATCGTCCACGTCGGCTTCGCGTTGAGCAAGGTGGACGAGGCGGAGGCGCAAAAAGTCTTTGGCTACCTGAAACAGATTGGCGAGCTGGATGAACTGGCCGCCGGGCAATACATTTCGCCAGCGGAAAATCCGCCGCCCAAATCGCCGGCATGAAATTTCTCGACGAATATCGCGACGCGGCGCTGGCGCAGAAATTTGCCGCCGAAATCCATCGCCTCACGACGCGCCCATGGGCGATCATGGAAGTTTGCGGCGGCCAGACGCACGCCATCGTGAAGTTCGGCATTGACGAACTGCTGCCCAAAAAAATCGAGCTGATTCACGGGCCGGGCTGTCCTGTCTGTGTGACGCCGTTGGAGGTGATTGATCAGGCGCTCGAAATCGCCGCGCGGCCGGAAGTGATTTTCACTTCGTTCGGCGACATGCTGCGCGTGCCCGGCAGCACAACGGATTTGCTCTCCGTCAAAGCCAAGGGCGGCGACGTGCGGATTATTTATTCGCCGCTCGACGCGGTGAAAATCGCCGAGGAAAATCCGGCGAAGGAAGTCGTTTTCTTCGGCGTCGGTTTTGAAACCACAGCGCCGGCGACGGCGATGGCAGTTTATTCCGCCGCACAAAAGGGGCTGAAAAATTTTTCGCTCCTGATTTCGCACGTGCTCGTGCCACCGGCGATTGAGGCGCTGATGTCGTCGCCGAACTGCCGCGTGCAGGCGTTTCTCGCCGCCGGCCACGTCTGCGCGGTGATGGGCTACGAGGAATATTTTCCGCTGGTGCAAAGATATCGTGTGCCGATTGTTGTCACCGGTTTCGAGCCGCTCGATATTCTGTATGGCATTTTGTTGACGGTGCAACAACTCGAATCCGGTCGCGCCGAAGTCGAGAATCAATACGCCCGTGCCGTCACGCGTGCGGGCAACCAACCGGCGCAGGCTCTGGTGAAAAAGGTTTTCACCGTCGTTCCGCGCAAATGGCGCGGCATCGGCGAAATTCCACAGAGCGGACTCGGCCTGGCGGAGGCTTACGCGGCGTTTGATGCGGAGAAAAAATTCGGGCTGACGCATCACAAGGTGGACGAGCCGGCCGAGTGCATCGCCGGGTTGATTTTGCAGGGCTTGAAAAAGCCGCACGAGTGCCCGGCGTTTGGCACGCGCTGCACACCGGAGCATCCGTTTGGTGCGACGATGGTTTCGAGCGAGGGCGCGTGCGCCGCGTATTACCGGTATCGCCGGCATGAGCTGGCTGCGACCAAATGAGTGAACTGGATTTCAGCGCGGCTTGTCCGCTTCCGATCTCGCAATATCCGCACGTCCTCATGGCGCACGGCGGCGGCGGCAAACTGATGCACCGGCTGCTCGAAGACGTCTTCGGTAAAGCATTTTCCAATTCGATTCTCGATTCACGTCATGACTCGGCGCAATTTGAATTGCCGCCGGGTCGTATTGCGATGACGACGGATTCCTACGTTGTGCGACCGATTTTCTTTCCCGGCGGTGACATTGGTTCGATGGCGATTCATGGCACGGTCAACGATCTCGCGATGAGCGGCGCGCGACCAATGTATTTGAGCTGCGGCTTCATCATCGAGGAAGGCCTGCCGATGGAAACACTCTGGCGCGTGGTGTGCGCCATGCGCGATGCCGCGCACAAATGCGGCGTCCAAATTGTCACCGGTGACACGAAGGTCGTGGACAAGGGCAAGGGCGACGGCTTGTTCATCAACACCACCGGCATCGGCGTCATCGAGCACGCGCAAAAAATCCTGCCGCAAAATGTGCAGCCCGGTGACGCGGTGATTGTGAGCGGCGATCTGGGCCGGCACGGTATGGCAATCATGGCGGTGCGTGAAGGTTTGGCCTTTGAGACGACCATCGAAAGCGATTCCACGCCGGTGCATGAACCGGTTTTGGCGTTGCTAAAAGCGGGAATTGAAATCCACTGCCTGCGCGATTTGACACGCGGCGGACTGGCCAGCGCGCTCAATGAAATCGCCGAAGCCGCGGGTGTGAAAATTGCCGTGGAAGAAAAATTTATTCCTGTGCGCGAAGATGTTCACGCCGCGTGCGAGATGCTCGGCCTCGATCCGCTGCACGTTGCGAATGAGGGCAGGTTTGTCGCTTTTGTCACCGCGAAAGATTTGGAACGGACCTTTGAGATTCTGCGCCGGCATGAAGTTTCAACCGGCGCGGCGGTCATCGGCCGGGTGGTAGAAAAAAACGCGCCGCTGGTGACCTTGAAAAGCGCGATTGGTGCCAGCCGGATTCTGGACATGCCCAGTGGCGAGCAGTTGCCACGGATTTGCTGATCAGCGGGCGAGCGCCGTCAAACGGGTGCGTTGAAAAACTTCTTCCGGGGAGCCGTCGGCGTTGATACTGAAGAGCAAGCCGCGCTGCTGATAGAATTCAATCAGCGTTCTGGTAGATTCTTGATAGGTTTCCACTTGCGTTTTTACGGCTTCCGGGCGGTCTTCATCACGTTGCAACAATTTTCCGCCGCACCGGTCGCAGAGGTCGGAAAACTTGGGTGGCCGGGTAGTAAGATGGAAAATGGCTTTGCATTCGGAGCACATGCGACGGCCGGAGATTCGCGCGACAATCTTTTCGACGGGCAAGGTGTAGTTAAAAACGGCGGTCAACTTTATGTCGTGGCTTTCCAGCAATTGTTCCAGTGCCTTGGCCTGGGCGACGCTGCGCGGAAATCCATCCAGTAAAAACCCGCCGGAACACTTCAGGCAGCGCAGGCGTTCGCCGACCATGTTCAACACGGTTTCATCCGGCACAAGTTCGCCGGACTTCATGTGATCGATGGCGTTGTGTGTGGCCGCCGACAATTCCTTTTCATCGGCGCATTTGGCGGCGCGAAAAACGTCATTGGTTGAGAGGTGGCAGGTGCCAAGACGTTCACAGAGCAAATCCGCCTGCGTGCCCTTGCCGACTCCGGGTGCTCCCAACAGTATGATGCGCGAAGCTTTGCCGAGCGGTTTGTGCGGCGCCATCATGCATTCGGCCGTCCCGCCCTTCAGCCACGCGGTGCGGTCACGACGGTGTTGCGGGCTGGAGTCATCGGACTTTTGGGGAAAACGGTTTGAACTCATATGTAAACCTTACCAATGTTCTGGGAAGAGGCCAAGTGAACCTGGTTGTTTTCCCAAAATCAGACGCACATTTAACAAAAAATGTCAGTTCTGGGAATTTAGTTTTTCGCCAACTGCTTCGCCAGCGCCTTTTTTGTGGCCGCTTGCAAATCATCAAGTTCCGGTTGCAATTCCGCTTTGGTCTTTTTGTCCATGCGATCAATGAACAACAGTCCGTTTAAATGATCCGTCTCATGCTGCACCGCCCGCGCGAGCAGTCCACCGCAGCGGAAGGAAATTGGTTTTCCTTTGGCATCCAGCGCCTGCACGTCCACGGTGCTAGGACGGGAAATCTCCGCGTAGATTTCCGGGAAACTCAAGCAGCCTTCGCCGCCGGTCGCGGGTTCACCAACGGGTGTCACAGTGGGGTTGATGAGCACTAGCGGCATGATGCTGGCCACGTCGGCTGGTTTCCCGTTCATTTCCAGAGTCGAAGGGCGCTCAGTCGCCGCGCGCACGTCGATTACCGTCAGTTGCTTTGCCACGCCGACTTGTTGTGCCGCGAGGCCAACGCCGTGATTAGCCTCCATCGTCTCGAACATGTCGGTGATGAGCTTTTTGATTTCTGGCGTGATGCTTTCAATGCGCTCGCCCTTCTTGCGCAGGACGGGATGTCCGTATTTTACAATTTCTAAAATCATTGGAAGAGATGTGGCGGGTCAATCGGCATTAACACCGAGTTTTTCCAAAACGCTTTGCAGTTCATCGTCGCTGAAGAAGGAGATTTCCACCGCGCCTTTGCCGTGGGCGTATTTCAAGTGGACCTTTGTGCCGAACTTCTCGCGCAGTTTTTCCTCCAGCCGTCCGATATTGGAATCAATCGGCACGATGGCCTTGGTCTTGGCGGTATCCCCGGTGATCTTGCCGCCGCGCGCCTGCAACTTGGCGACCAGCCCTTCCGTCTGCCGCACGTTCAAACCGTCCTTGATGGCGCGTTCGGTGGCGATGACTTGCTGCCGCTCGTCGCTCAAACCAAGAATGACCTTTGCGTGACCGACCGAGAGCCGGCCTTCGCGCACATAGCCTTGCACGGACAGCGGCAACTTCAGCAGGCGTGTGGCGTTCGCCACCGCTGCGCGGCTTTTGCCGACCTTGACGGCAATTTCTTCCTGTGTGAGTAGAAACTGTTCCGCGAGCTGCGCGTAGCCGAGGGCTTCTTCGATGGCGTTCAGGTTTTCGCGCTGCAAATTTTCGATGAGCGCCAGCTCCAGCACCGCCCGGTCGTCGGCCTCGCGGACGATGACGGGAACCTCCGACAATTTCAGCAACTGCGATGCGCGCCAGCGGCGTTCACCGGCGATCAATTCAAAAAAGCCGTTGCGCTCGCGCACGATGAGCGGCTGGACGATGCCTTGTTCGCGGATGGAATCGGCCAATTCCTTGAGTGCGTCGTCGGAAAAATTCTTGCGCGGCTGCATTGCGGACGGACGGATACGGTCAAGTGGCACGCGCTGGACGCGGTCGCGAGAATCGGGCTGGGGAGCTGGCGCGACGGCAGCCGGGGCCGCCGCCGGAGCGGCAGTTGTGGTGGCGGGACTGCCGGACAAAAGCGCGCCCAGACCGCGTCCCAATGCGGGTTTCGACATGCGGGCAGGATGTCGCCGCGCGGCGGCAAAGTCAATTCTGTCCGGGGTAAACCAAACCGGCAAAACGGCAACTTTGTCTTGCCAAGTTCCAATGAGGTTGGAGGCCGGATGAGGGTTTTAAGTTCGAATTTTCCTGAAGCGCATAGCCACTGAGATTACTAGGCCATGAAAGAGTGAATTGGCCCGGGCCAGCGGACATAACGGAGCTAATTTGGCTATTAAGTTGATTTCATTCTGGAAGAGGCGTAAGAATGCAGTCGGAAGCATAAGATGCCGTCTGCTCGAGGCTGAGAAAAAATTTCCTCTTATGAAAATATCTATTCTGTTTATAGTGTTTATCTTGCTTGCCGGCCTTCACCAAGCCGCCGCCCAAGGCACGACGGCCTTCACCTATCAAGGCCAGCTCCACGACAGCGGCACGAACGCCAACGGCGCCTATACCATGATGTTTGCGCTTTATGATTCTGCCAGCGGTGGCACTCAGATTGGCAGCACCATCACCACAACACCGATACTGGCCAACGGTCTGTTCACGGTGAATCTGGATTTTGGCGCGGGCGCGTTCACCGGAGCCGCCCGTTGGCTGGACATCACCATTACCAACGGCGGCAACCAGACGCTTTCGCCACGCGTGCAACTGATGCCTGCACCTTATGCCCAATTTGCAGCCATTGCAGCAACGGTAACAAATGGTGCAATTAAGAACGCACAAATAGCTGCCAATGCCATAGCGACAACCAATATTCAAAACGGCGCGATAACCACGGCACAAATCGCCAATGGCGCTGTGACCAATCAGAATCTGGCTGTCAATGCTGTAGCAACAGCGAACATCCAAAATGCTGCGATTACCACGGCGCAAATAGCAAATGGCGCTGTTAATACGGCACAAATAGCGAATGATGCGGTGGCCAATCAGAATTTGGCTCCGAATGTGATCAGCACAGCAAATATTCAGGACAGTGTGGTGACAGATGCCAAAATTATCTCGCTCAGTGGTTCAAAGGTTTCTGGAGCCGTGGCTTTGGCAACCTTGGCAAACACAGTGGCAAATGGTTCGATAACAACGGCGAGTTTGCAGGACGGCGCGGTGACAGATGTGAAAATTACAGAGCCGGTGGCTAGTGCTGTGACTTTAACTAATGGTGACTGGTCGGTGGGAGTAGGCACAGCCAATGGAATTTCCGACGCTCTGATTTTCTACAACGGTGGAATAATTCAGGCGGCATTTGGCCCACAAACGACAAGCGGTATTTTAGTAAGTGGCACCGCCCTTGTCCAAGGTAGCGCTAAAATTGTAGGAGTTGTAACTAACGCTAGTGACCTACATGTTGGTGGAGAAATTTACGGCAATCAAGGCGTCTCAGTTAACGGTGATATTAGAACTCTTGGCAATATTCTTTCGAGCAACGACGTCCATGCAATAAATATCTATGGTAAAGACGTCTATGGGAACAATCTTGTTTATACGAGTGATCGAAACATGAAAGAAAAATTTACTCCAATAGACAATCTAGACGTCTTAGAACGTGTGGCAAGTTTGCCTATTACTACTTGGAATTTCACAAACACACCCGCCACGCGGCACATCGGGCCGATGGCGCAGGATTTCTACGCCGCGTTCAATGTAGGCACCGATGGTAGGCACATCTCCACCGTTGATGAAAGCGGCGTAGCGCTGGCGGCCATTCAGGGATTAAATCAAAAACTAGCAGATCGATTAAAGGTTAAGGATGATAAAATTGACACATTGGAAAAGCGGCTGACAGATTTAGAAAAATTGGTCAAAACCTTACCACAAACCAAATGAATCCAGCCTTTAGAAGTCTACTAGTTGTTCTTCTTGCTTTTGCTTCAGGGGTGGTGCTTGCCCAAAGCAGCGCCCGTTTCTCCATTACCCGCAACATCATTGCCGGTGGCGGAGCAACCACCAACAGTAGTGCTCGCTACACCTTGAGCGGCACTATCGCCCAACCGCTTGCCGCCGTGCCAAGCAGCGCTCGCTTTTCCATACAAGGTGGTTTTTGGATTGTGCCCGCGCCCATTTTCTTCGGCCCGTCAAAAGTAGGAACCAATTTTCTAGTGTCCATCCAATCCGAGGCGGGTAAGACCTACAATCTGCAATACCTGAACACCCTCAATTCCACTTGGCAAACCCTGTCCTCATTTGCCGGCAATGGCAACATCATTACCGTCACCAATGGAGGAGTGGGAATAGGCCAGCGCTTTTATCGGTTGGTCGAACAATGAACAATTCGTTGTCATGACATTAAACGCCCAAGAGGGGTGAAAATATGAAATCTGAAAAACTCCTTTGCGGTCTTGCCATTGCGGCGGTCTTGCTGTTAGGCGTTTTCAGCAGCAAAGGTCCCGTAATAATTTGGGTTCCTCCGCTGACCGGTATCGTCATTAGCCCGACCAATCCCGTCATTGTCACCGGCTTCAACGAAGCTTTTTCGGCGACCGGAAACTTCTCCGGTTTACTAACCAACGTCATCACCTCGACCAATGGTCTGGTCTGGAGCAGCAGCAATCCCAGCGTAGCCACCATTGACACCAATGGCGTGGCCACAGGTCTGACCGGCGGCACCACCACCATCACCGCCACCGACGGCAGCATCAGCACCAATACGACTTTGACCGTTCGGGCTTTAGTGCCAGCGCAGACCTCCTTTGTGCTGTCCACTAATTATAACGTGGGACTAGGCCCTGCATCTGTCATAGCCTTCACCAACGTGAATGGCCGGTTGGATTTGGCATGTGCTAACTATAATGGCAACACCGTCACCGTGCTGACTAACAATGGCAACGGTATTTTTACCTCCAATGCCACTTTTGCGGTCGGGGCCAATCCGTTATACATGACGGCGGCGGATGTGAACGGCGATGCCGAGTTGGATTTGATCATTCCTAATTCTGGCGATGGCACCCTTTCGGTGCTGACCAATAATGGCAGTGGCGGATTCGCAGCGGCTCGTTCGCTGGGTAGGTATGATGTCGGCACGACAGTTGTTGCCGCTGATGTGAACGGCGATGGCAAGTTGGACTTGATATACTCGGGTAATGCCAACAATGTCACGGTGCTGACCAATGATGGGAGTGGCGGATTTGTGCTCGCCTCCTCTCCGGTTTTGGGTTCGGATACATGTGCTTACTCGGTGGCGGTGTTCACAAACGTGAATGGCCAGTTAAACATCGTTAGCGCGAATGCTTGCACCACGAATCTTTCCGTGCTGACCAACAATGGCGGGGGTGTTTTTCAATACTCCAGGTCTATTACCGTTGGTGGCACACCATCCTGTGTCGTCGCGGCGGATGTGAACGGGGACGGGATAAAGGATTTAATTTGCACGCCAGAATTTGGCGCGGTTGCGGTGCTGACCAATGATGGGGCTGGAGGATTTGTGGCGGAAGGGCAATTGTCTTCCGGATATTTTAATGGTTTCGATGGTTACGATAATTTCCTGAATCAAAACAATGCCATCTTTGTCACCACTGCGGATGTCAATGGAGATGGAAAACTGGATATAATCGCCGCCAACTATCTCGCCAACACCTTGACGATTTACACGAACAACGGTAACGGAGGTTTTGGGCTGGTCACCAACTTTCCCGTAGGTCAAAAGCCTCACTCTGTCTTTGTGGTGGATGTAAACGGGGATGGTAAACCGGATTTGATCTGCCCCAATAGCGGCGACAACACCATCTCAGTGATATTGAACACCTCTATTTTCCCGCCGCCGCCGGTGGCACTGACCAATCTAGTCGTCAGCCCGACCAATCCCGTCATTGTTGTGGGTTCCAACCAGCAGTTCAGCGCGACGGGCTTTTTCAACGACGGCACAACGAACACCCTGACTACAAATTTGGTCTGGGTAAGCAGCAACACCAATGTGGCTTCCATCACCACCAACGGTCTCGTCACCGGCCTGTTAAACGGCGTCACCACTATCACAGCCACGGCCGGCAACGTGAGCAACAGCACCACCTTGACCGTAAATATTAACATCACGCAACAGCCGACAAACCAAGTGTTGACTGTTGGCGGAACGGCGGTGTTCAGCGTGGCGGTGGCTGGCACCGGGCCTTACACCTACCAATGGCAACTGAATGGAACCAACCTGCCTAGTGTCTTGACAGCGGCCAACGGCATTATCACGACCGTGGCAGGCAATGGCAGCGTCGGTTATTCTGGCGACGGCGTGGCCGCGACGAACACCTCTCTGAATAATCCAACTTGTGTGGCTGTAGACAGCTCTGGTAATTTTTATATTGCGGATGACTCCAACACCCGCATCCGCAAAGTCGGAACCAACGGCATCATCACGACGGTGGCAGGCAATGGCGGTCAGGGCTATACTGGTGACGGCGGGGCGGCGACAAATGCGTCTTTGAATTATCCATACGGGGTGGCCGTGGACGGCTCTGAAAATGTTTATATTGTGGATAACGGCAACAACTGCATCCGCAAAGTTGGAACCAACGGTATCATCACGACGGTGGCGGGCTTAACCCAGCCAACCGGTGTGGCAGTGGACGTCATGGGGAATATATTCATCACTGATTATGGCGACCAGTGTATCCTCAAACTTGGAACGAACGGCATCACAACGACGGTGGCGGGCGATGTTAATCAGGGCAATTCATATTCAGGTGATGGTGGTTTGGCCATTAACGCGGGATTGAATGATCCTCACGGCGTGGCAGTAGACGGCTATGGAAATATTTATATTGCGGATACGGGGAATAATCGCATCCGCAAAGTAGGAACCAACGGCATCATCACGACGGTGGCGGGCTTAACCCAGCCAACCGGTGTGGCAGTGGACGGCTCTGGGAATGTTTATATCGCAGGTAACCAGCGCATCCGCAAAATGGGAACCAACGGCATCATCACGACGGTGGCGGGCAATGGCGGCATTGGCTATTCCGGTGACGGCGGGGCGGCGACGAATTCGTCTTTGAATTATCCATACGGGGTGGCAGTGGATGGCTCTGGTAATGTTTATATTGCGGATACCTACAACCAACGCGTTCGTGAGGTGTCGCCCTCTTATCAGCCGACGTTGGTTTTAAGCAACATCTCGACCAACAACCTTGGTAATTATTCGGTGGTGATTACCGATGCGAACGGGAGTATCACCAGCAGCGTAGTATCATTGTCATTTCCGCTCGGCCCGCAAGATTTTACCGCCTTCAAGAATGCCAGCGGACTGCAGCTTCAGCTTGTCGGCTCCCCCGGTTATCTCTACGTCCTGCAATCCGCCCCAAACCTGATAGCGCCCGTCAACTGGCTGCCAATCTTCACCAATCCGGCAGACGTGAACAGCAACTGGAGTTTCCTAGTTACCAACCTGACCAGCGCGCCCAGTTGCTATTACCGCACGTTCAGGCAATAAACCTGGCATTAAACATCGCCTTGACCCTATGGATGGCGGGCTTTATAGCGGCGGTCTGTGACCGCCGGCAACGTGGTGGGTGCGACTTTGGGCTTTGGTCTTCAGGCATTGGACTTTACCCTGCTTGCGTGAACAAGCACGAGCGCATCGCCGAACTGGCGCAGCAATTTTCCGGCGACGGAGTTGATCCACGTTATGCCGGCTATTTCGCGCTGTTCAACGCGCAGAAATTTTACGAGGCGCACGACATTCTTGAGGATTTGTGGCTGCCCGACCGTCACGGCGTGAATGGAAATTTTTACAAAGGGTTGATCCAACTCGCCGGCGCGTTTGTGCATCTGCAGAAAGACCGGTTGCGGCCTTCTGCTGCATTGTTCAAGCTGGCGCAGGCGAACCTGAATAAATATTCCTCGCCGCACGAGCGGCTCAATCTGGCGGCAGTGCAGTTGCTGATCGATGGCTGGCTTTGGCAGTTGGAGAAAGACGAATTCACCGTCAACCCGTTGACCAAGGCCATGACGCCGCAGCTGGCTCTGCAAAATAATTTATGAGCGCACAACGCATTGTCATTGCCGGGGGCAGCGGATTTATCGGCACCGCGCTGGCGCAAGAATTTTCCAAGCAAGGTTATACAGTTGTGGTGCTAACGCGCTCACCGCGTGAACGGGCGGCGGGTATTCGCGAGGTGGCGTGGGACGCCAAAAATCCTGGCGATTGGGTGACGCAACTCGACGGTGCGGCGGCGGTCATCAATCTCACGGGGAAAAACATCAATTGCCTGCACACGCCGAAGAATCTCCGTGCCATCACCGACTCGCGGGTGGATTCAGTAAATGTCATCGCTGCCGCCATCGCGCAAGCGTCAGTGCCGCCGCCGGTTTGGGTGCAAGCCAGCGCCACCGGTTTTTATGGCGACACGCGGGATGCAGCTTGCGATGAGTCGGCTCCGAATGGTTCCGATGTGCTTTCCAATGTCTGCCGCCAATGGGAGACGGCTTGTGCCACCTCCATCCTGCCGCAGACGCGAAAAGTAATTTTACGGATCGGCTTTGTGCTGGGGCGGGAAAGTGGTGCGTTGCCGGTGTTGGCGCGGCTCACGAAACTATTTCTCGGTGGCGCAGTTGGCAGCGGCCGGCAATATATCAGTTGGATTCATCTGGCCGATCTGGTGGCAATGTTTGTCGCGGCGGTGGAGCGGGGGGATTTATCCGGCACTTTCAACTCTGTCGCGCCGAATGCGGTGACAAATGCGGAGTTCATGCGGGAATTGCGCCGTGCGCTGTATCGGCCATGGAGTCCGCCGGCACCGGCTTTTGCGGTGAAGCTGGGCGCGAAGTTGATGGGCAGCGAGCCGTCGCTAGCGCTTATCAGTCAGCGATGCGTGCCGAAGAAATTTCAGGAAGCAGGATTTCGATTCCAATTTTCCAAACTGCGCGGCGCGTTGGAGGATCTTTGCCGCAAGCTTTGAACCATGAAAACCATCGCCATTATCGGAGCCTCAACTGACCGCAACAAATTCGGAAACATCGCCGTGCGGGCATTTGTGCAGCAGGGTTGGAGAGTTTATCCGGTCAATCCCCGCGAAACGCATATCGAAGGTCTGCCGGTATTCAAAAATATTTCCGATGTCCCAGTGCGGCCAAGTCTCGTGAGCGTTTATCTTCCGCCGCCGGTGTTGTTGAAAATATTGCCGGACATCGCGGCGAAGGGTTGTGATGAATTGTGGTTGAATCCAAGCACGGAATCACCAGAGGTGCTGACTACGGCGGAAAAGTTGGGACTGAACACGATTCAAGCGTGTAGTATCGTCGGCATCGGTCTGTCGCCGGAGGAAGTCTGAGATTAAGCCAGCGCATCGGCCAGCACTTCGGCCATGTGCTTGGTGCGGGCGGTGGCGAGGTCGCGCACCTGATGGCGGCAACTTGTGCCGGACAGCACGGTGGTTGTGCCGTAAGGCTGATGTTTGATTTGCTCCAGCAGCGGTTCGGCGATCTTCAGCGAGAGTTCGTATTTGGATTCCATCATGCCAAACGCGCCGGCCATGCCGCAGCAGCCAGTATCCAGCAGCGCGGCGGTGCGTCCGGGCAGGCGGGCGGCGAGGCGTTGCATAACCTTCGGGTCGGTCAGCGCCTTGGCGTGGCAGTGCGCATGGATGACGAGGCGTTCCTCCAGCGGTTTGAATTTAAGCGCGTCGGGTTCGCGTTCCAAAAGCTGGCCGACGAAATCTTCAAACAGAAAACAACGTGCGCTTATGTGCGCGGCTTCGGGCAAATTTAATTCGCGGTAATCCTCGGCGAACATCGAGTAGCAGCTGGGTTCCAGAAAAATGATGGGCGCGGTGCCGGCTTCGGCGGCGAGCAGGGCGAGGTTGTGCGTGCCGAGCTTTTTGGCTTCATCGAGGTTGCCGACGCTGAACGCGGGACGACCGCAGCATTTGCGGCGTTTCACCACGGTGACGGCATAGCCGGCGGCCTCCAACACGGCGACGGCAGCTTTCCCGATGTGCGGTTCGTGGTAGCGCACAAATGTGTCGTCCCACAAAATCACGCTGCCGCGATGCGGGAAGTGGACGTTTTCATGTCTGGCGAACCAGCGGTCAAAACGTTCGCGGACAAACAGTGGCGATGGCCGTTGCGGGGCGATGCCGAACAATTTGGAAAAAACATGGCGCACGGAAGGCGAAGCCAGCAGAAAATTGGCGAGGCCGGGAATGCTGGTGCCGATGCGCCCGATCAGATCAACGGAGCTGATGAGGCGTTGGAATTTGTTCAGGTGCGTGTCCTCCGCGCGGGCATGCAACAGTTCAGCCTTGAGCAGCGGCAGGTTCACATTCGACGGGCATTCGCTGACGCAGGCACGACAGGAAAGGCAATTGCTCAGGGCGTATTCCAGTTCCTCTGAGTGCAGCGGGTCATGGATTTCACGCTGTTCTAGTGCAGCGCGGATAAGATTGGCGCGACCGCGCGTGGACATGCCCTCCTCGCCGGTGGCAAGGTAAGTTGGGCACATGACCGGAACTTGTTTGGTGCAGGCACCACAGCCGTTGCATTGCTCGAGATTAGCAATGAACGACTCATCACGGGCGGCAAAAGCTAGCTTGGGAGTAAACGGCAGATCCAATCTCCAATCCGATCCCTGGCGCAGGTGCAGGTCGATCTTGTAGCGGCCATCGCCGATGATTTTGCCGGGATTGAACAGGTTGTTGGGATCGAATGCATGTTTGATTTCACGCATCACGCGGTAAATCTCGGGGCCGACCTGCGCCTTTAGAAATTCCGTGCGCGCCATGCCGACGCCGTGTTCGGCGGCGATGGAACCTTTGAACTGCGCCACCAGCGCGGCGACCTCGTCCGCAATCCGCCGGAATTTTTTCAGATCCTCCGGCTGGCGAAAATCGAGCACGGGCCGGACGTGGAGCAAACCGGCGGCGGCGTGACCATAGAAGGAAGCCTCGACACCCACGCGCTGCATCATCTCCTGCAAGCCGGCGACGTAGGCCGGCAAATCACTCGGTAGAACCGCCGTGTCCTCGATGAAACACGCCGGCTTGGCGTCACCCTTGCGGCTGGTGAGGAGGGACAGGCCGGCTTTGCGCATCTCCCAGACGAGATTGCGCTCGGTTTCAGTTTTTAATACCAGTTGTCGCCGGCCCAGATTTAATTGTTGCAGTTGCGCAAGTTTGTCCTTGGCGTCAGCAAAAAATTCGACGATCAAAATCGCCTCGCAGGGATGCGTATCCAGTTTGAGCAGGTCGCGGACGGCTTGGAATTCGCGCCGCCCGCGCGTTTGTTCAAAGAGCGGTCGGTCGATGTGTTCGATGGCAGCCGGCTGCAGTTCCAGCAGCGACGTCGTGGCTTGCATGGCCTCGGCAACGGAATTGAAGAATAACATGCCCACTCTGCGTTCCGCCGGCAACGGCACCAGGTTTAATTCCGCGGAAAAAATTCCCGCCAACGTGCCCTCGCTGCCGCACAAAATGGGAATCAGATTGTCCGGTTGATCCAGCGCGCGGGCGAGTCCGTAGCCCGGCCAGCGTTTCAGGAGGCCGGCGGGAAATTGTTCGGAAATTTGAAGGGAATTCAGCGCCACCAAATCCTCGACGGTATGGCGAAGGGTGTGCAGGGATGCCAAGTGCGCACCGATGCGGGTGATTTTGCCGTCGGCCAGAATGATTTCAATTTCGCGGACGTGCTGGCCGGTGGTGCCATAGACCGGCGTGTGGGCGCCGGAAGAATCGTTCGCAATCATGCCGCCCAGCGTTGCGCGCGAACTGGTGGCCACGTCCGGCCCGAAGCAAAGCCCCGCTGGTTTCAGAAAAGCATTCAACTGATCCAGCACCACGCCTGCACCCACGCGGACGGTTCGGGCTTCTTTTTTGAAATCCCAGATCATCCGGTTGTGCCGCGCAAAATCCACGATCAATCCATCCCCGAGCGCGCCGCCCGAAAGTCCGGTGCCGCCGCCGCGCGGGGTCACGGGTAGGCCGGCTACCAGCGCGGCTTGAATGACGTGGCCAGCCTCTTTGGTGTTTTTGGGGAAGGCCACCGCCGCCGGGACAATCTGGTAGGGCGAAGCGTCCGTCGCGTAAAGCTGGCGCGTGCGATTGTCGAAGGCGACGTCGCAGGCTGCCGCGTTCAATGCCGCCATCTGTTGCGTGGAAAGCACAGGCACAAGCTAACGGCGGGAAACGCGGCTGGCAATCGCTTTGGCGAAAATTCCTTTTGGCCTCAACGCCGGTGCATTTTACCAAGGTCAAACCCAATTGAGATTTGTTCGGCGCGAGCAGTCACCGGAATTTGCGAAAAGCAACGGGCGTGACGCAACGATATTTGGTGAACATGCGGGTGAAGTAGTAGCGGTTGCCGAAACCGGCATCTTCGGCGATTTGGTCGATGCTTTCGTTGGTGTGGCGCAGCAATCGCATGGCATGATTAAGGCGCATTTCAATCAGGTAGCGGTTTGGCGGAAAACCGGTGGCGGCCACAAACATCTGGGTCAGTTTCCGGGGGCTGGCTCCGGCATATCTAGCCAGGCTTTCCAGTGGCAGCTTTTCCGTCAGCCGATGGCGCATGAAACCGATGCAGGCGGCAATCCGTTGATTGGTGTCAGGCAAGCCGGTCGTTTTTTGAAGAACTGATTCAAGTGCCAGCGCGATCAGTTCAATGGTGGCGATTTCCTTCGGCATGGCTGTGGACGCCACGGCGTCATTTGCCGCCGGACAGGTTAACGCCAACAAATGTCGCATTCTTGTTGTCGGCCGGATGCGAACAATCCCGGATTCGCAAGGATGGCCCAAGCCTGAAACGGTAAAGTGAATATACCATTTTTGAAACGGACGGTCGCACTTGCTGTCAAACCGGGTATGCGGCGCGATTAGATACAACCATCCGGGAACCATTGGATGCGTCTTGCTGTCGAATACAAGTTCGCCACCGCTACTGAGAGGCCAGTAGCAACGCCAGTAGAGGTCGGCAGCTTTGCGAAGCTGCCACTGTTTCAACCGGACTTGACGGTGCATAAGCACTTCGACGCCACTGACCGGAACATCTGCCAGATGCGCTCCGCGAATCACATGCCGGATCAGCGGAGGGCCAAAGTTCATGGAGGCCACCTGTTTCACAGGTCGCCAGATTAGACACAAATCTGGTCGCAACAAGATATTTTCATCCGCCAATCAGCTGCTATATTTACCTACTAAAACCATGATCATGCCGTTTTCCACCCGAGAACATTAAATGCAGAAAAATCTGACTGTTCGCTTTTCACTGACGTTTTGCCTTGGGGCGCTGTTTCTCGCCGCACTCTTGGGTGTGGCCAGTGCGCAAACGACCTATATCAAGGCTGACAACACCAACTTTCTCAACACGGCGGGGAGTTACACCGCGAATAGCGGCGTTCCCAGTTCGGCTGATACCATCCTAATTGACGGCACTCTTACCGCTGCTCGCACTGGGAACTTGGGCGGCAGTCTTTCAATCAATGCCCTCAATGTTGCGACCAGCTATGCCCAAAGGTTTGCTTTCGGTTCAACAGCGGGGGCGACGCTGACCATCGGCGCCGGTGGAATCAACAAGACCAATACCTCGGTGGCGATGAATCTTTCCTGTTCCGTGGTTGTGGGTGCCAATAATGAAATTTGGAATATCGCGGGAAACAGTCTGGTATTCAATGGCCCGGCTCCAATCATCACTGATGATGGCTACAACTTGACGGTGACCGGTGGTGGCACCTTTGATTTGCGACCCACCAACACCTTCACTTGCGGGACGAATATCACCATCAAATGCTACCAGGTGAACATCAATTCCAGCACTGCGGATGTTGTTCTGAGTGGTGCAAACACATTCACTAATCTGTTGATCGCGGCGGGAACGGTGGAAGGCTCCAGTTTCCCCGCAGACACAGGAGCGGCGACGACCAGCAATTTCGGCAATGGCGGCACCGGCACCATTACCTTTGGCGCTGGCTCCGCGACTTCCGGGACGCTCATTTACAACGGCAACACGGCGGCCACGCCCAAGACCTTCACCATGACGGCTACCGGCACGAACGTGCCAACGATACAAGTCAGCACGGCGGGTCAAACGCTGACCGTGACCAATCTTCTATACTCGAGCGGCACTTCCCAGACGATTGACCGGAGTTGGTATTTCGGCGGAGCAGGCAATCTGACCATCATGGGCAGGATAACAAATTCCGGCTCCGCAACCTATAAAATTGGAATTGTGAAAAATGACGCCGGCACGCTCATGCTGGGCGGCACCAACACCTACACCGGGAATACCGTCGTCAATGGCGGCACACTGGCCTTGACCGGCAACGGCTCGATTTCCAATACGCCCATGATCAGCTTTGCCGGCGGGACGGCCTTTGACGTTTCCGGGAAGAGTTCAGCCTTTGTGCTGGGAGCCAGCCAGACCCTCAGCAATAGCGCGACATCCACGGTTTCGCTGAAAGGAAACATCAATGCCAGCCAGGGAAGCATTGCCATGAACGTCAATGGCACGACACCCGCGTTCACCATTGGCGCCGGCACGCTCACCGTTTCAGCCAGCACGGTGTTCCAGATCAACAGCGGCATCGGCACGCCGGGCACTTATCCCCTCATCACCAAGGTATCGGGTGGTAACGTGACGGGCACGGTGCCGCCGATTACCTTGTATCGCGCCACCGGGCATCTTCAAATCAACGGCGGCGAACTAGACTTGGTGGTAGATACGTCGGATGTTCTAAACTACTACGTTTCTCCCACCGGTAGCGATATCAGCGGTGATGGCACTAAAGCAAATCCATGGCAAACCATAACCATGGCGCGAGACACACTGCAAAATCTCAATTCGCAGAGTGGTGACATCCATGTCTATTTGCGCGGCGGACGCTACTTCATTACCAACACCATTGCGTTCACCACCGCCGACTCCGGCATGAATGGCTATTACATCACCTACCAGTCCTATCCGGGCGAGACGGCAATTATTGACGGCGGAAGACAAGTGACGGGCTGGACGCAGGTGCCCGGCAAGCCGTACTGGGTGGCCAGCGTGCCGACCAATGCTGGGTTTGCGGATTATTTCCGCCAGCTTTATGTCAACGGGGTGCGCGCTGAGCGCGCCCGCTCGGATTGGATTAACGGTTCGAAGTATGTTTGGACCAACGGGGCAACTTTTAATTATAGCACTGCCAGCACAGGCCTGACCAACGTGTATGGGATTGCGTTCGCTTTGAGTTCGGGACTGAAGAACTACTCCAATGTGAGCGACTTGCGTCTGTTGCACATCTACCACTTCAAGATGGACGAGTTTCCCGTCCTCAGCATCATCACCAATAGCGGCTGGATTGATGTGCAATTACAGCAGCCATACCTCCAAACACGATATGATTATCCAACGCCGGGCTATCTTGACGCAACCAGTCCGTGGATGATCGTCAATGCCTTTGAGGAACTCGACGAGCCGGGTGAATGGTATCTCAATCGCGCTACGGACCAAGTTTATTACTATCCGAATTCGTTCGAGGACATGACCACGGCGGTGGTCTATGCTCCGGTGGTGGAAGATCTGATGAATTTGAGCGGCGACGCGACCACCAACAAGCTCCAGAATCTCCGGTTTCAGGGCTTAACCTTCGAGCACGGCAACTGGCTTTTCCCGCGCGACTACTATCTGGGAGGTGCCGTGTCAGAGGTGATAGTGCATACTTCGGCGACGGGTAGTGCCTATGGTAACTACGAAGTTCCCGGAACTATACGGATGACCAACACGCTCGGGATTCAGTTTGTTGGCAATACCATTCAGCATCAGGGCACCTGCGGCATTCATGTTTATATCGGCGCGCAGAACACACTGATTCAAGGAAACATGTTTTATGATTTAACCGGTGCTGCCGTCATTCATTACCATACTTATGGCGGCGGAGAAATCTGCTCCAACACAATCGTGGCGGACAATGTGATCCGCAACACCGGCATGGATTTCATGGAAGCCACACTGGTGTTTAACATGGGCAGCTACGGATTTCAGTTGGTGCGCAATGACATGGCGGACAGTCAATATGACGGCTTTTGCGCGGGAAACAACATCACCAGTTTGGCGAATAACAACGGCCAGGGCGCCACCTTGATCGCCTCGAACCGCCTCGCCATGACGATGGAAGGCGCGCGCTATGATGTTGAAGATGGCGGCAGCATCTATTCCGCCGGCGTCTGGCCGCCGAACAGCTACATCATCGGCAACGACATCTACGACATCAACCAACCCAACACGAATATCTGGACCTTTGGCTGCTACCAGGACGAAGGTAGTTATGGTTTGCAATGGATTAACAACGTGATGCGTGACATCGTCGGGGGAATCAAAGGCGGCAATTGGCAAAGGTTCGACACGGCGGAATGGCCCAACAACTCCGCCATCAGTAACTACACCGATGCCACCGTTTACAACTCGAGTGGGCTGACCACCTTCAAGAACTATATCACGTTCACGAACGGAGCCATGCCGGCGGCGGCGCTGGCCATCGTCCAAGCGGCCGGTGTCGGGCCGGGTTACACCAACTTGCTCAGCCACATCTATTCCGGAACCAATCTGGCGCGCGGGAAATCCACCTGGGCTTCCAGCTCCAACGCCGTCAGTCAGGCGGCGGCGGATTGGAACTATAATTCAGCATGGCACTCGGCCGCGACCGACACGAATGGCTGGTGGGCGGTGGACTTGGGCGCGCCTTATGTCATTCAGCGCCTTGAATTGGTTCCGCGCACCGACTTGGACGAACCGGACGCGCGCTGCAATTTCCAAGTGCAAGCCGCCAACGACACGAACTTCACCAGCTACGCGGCGCTTGGGGAACAAAGCAGCGTGCCGTTTGCCTACAAGACTACCAATTTGCGCAACTCGTGGATCAAATACCTCAACAATCCGGTGGGCTACCGTTACCTACGGGTGAAAAAGACAAGCGGTGCGGCTTTGGGGTTTTCCGAGGTTCAGGTCTACGGCTATTTGTCAACGGTTCCGACGGCGCCGACGAGCCTTGCTGCAAACGTCAGCAGCAACATCTTGACGCTCTCCTGGCCATCGAACTATGTGGGCTGGGTTTTGCAGGCGCAGACCAACTCATTGGCCACCGGCTTGACGACCAACTGGATCACGGTTCCAAGTTCATCGGCAGTCACCACGACGAATGTTACCTTGGGTGGAACCAATCCGTCAGTTTTTTACCGGCTGATGTATCAACCTTGATTGCGAAATGTAATTTTTTCTGCGGATGAACAGCAATAGTCCCACAAATAAGACTCAACTCATATCTCCCCACTGGAGAATGGCTTGCGCCCAAGCGTCCGCTCAAGCTGGCGCTTGCTTTGGTTGACCATTGGCGGCGGCGGAATTAAATTTTTCAATCTCCCGATCAATGAAGCTAAAAAGGATTGTCAGCCTGGGCAAACACATATTGCCGGCAATCTGCCGGCAAGCCGGTTGTTTAATCGCTTTCTGCCTTTGCCTGACAGCTTCGGCTGCAACCACCGGCTTTAATCAGGCTGGCAGCGGGCCTTACAATTATAACGACACCAACAATTGGGTGGGCGGCACAATCAACGGTCTTTGGGACACATCGCTGGTGTTGGCAGCGAATCAATCGGTCATCTTTGCCGCGGACACGGTGCTGACGAGTGGACTGACTTTTAATCAAGGCGGGAACTTCACGCTTTCACTCGCCTCGACGAATACCACCACCCGAACCGTGACACTCGGGGGCGATGTGGTTATGACCACGGCCAGTGTCAATCTGGGCAATTCAGCCAACAAACTAAATGTTAATCTCGGCGGTGTGACTCGCGTGTTTTCGATAGCCGGGAACACGTTGGACGTCTTTAACGCCATTACTAACGGCGGGATCTTTAAGTCGGGCTCCGGCATATTAAGGTTGGAGGCCAGCAACCCGTTCGCCGGCGGCTTGACTCTTGCGAGCGGTTCAGTAATTGCCAAAAACACGGGAGCGCTCGGCAACAACGGTTCCGGCACAGTGTTTTTGGGCGATACCTCGGGGACTGCCAACTCCGATCTGAGCCTTGGGGTGGGAGGGGTTTTCAATAACACTCTGGTGGTGCAGGCGGGAAACTCCGGGTCGGCTCAGTTCGATAATTATTTGAACTACAGTCCGACCTGGGCGGGCGGCATCACACTCAACAACGACCTGACGATCTCGACGGCGGCCAACGCCAATTCACTGACCGTCAGCGGCAATATCAGCGGCTCCGGAGCACTTAATTTGAGCAGTGGCGGCTCACCGATCATTCTCACCGGCACGAATACTTATTCAGGACCGACTTACATCCTTTCCGGAACATTGGTGTTGAGCAACAAATATTCGCTAACCTCTCCGTGGTTGAGCGTGGGTGGTGGGGCGATGCTGGATGTTTCCGGGTTGGGTTCGACCTTTGAGTTGGGGGCAAACCAGACCTTGAGCAACAGCGCTACGGCGACCGGTTTGGTGAAAGGCAGTCTCCAAACCAGCAATGGCATCGTCGAGGTGAGTTTTGATGGCAGCACGCCCGTGTTCATGGTCACCAACGGCACGCTGACACTCTCCACCAACACGGTGTTCCGAGTCCACAACACCATCCCACTGGCGCCGGGAACTTACCCCCTGATCACTCTACTAAGCGGCGGCAGCGTGGCTGGCGTCGTCCCCGCCGTGACGTTCAAGCGCGGCACCGGCCATCTCCAAATCAGTGGTGGCGAACTAGATTTGGTTGTGGATCAAGTGGCATCGGGGCCGCAGACCTTTTACGTCTCTCCCTCCGGCAGTGACATCAGCGGCGATGGCAGTATCGGCAATCCGTGGCAGACGGTAGCCAAAGCCCGCGACTATCTGGACGCAAATGTTTATCAAACGGGGGAGATAACAATTTATCTGCGTGGCGGGCGTTACGAACTGACGAACACCCTCGCCTTCGGAACTCTCAACTCGGGCGCGGGCGGCTATTACATCACTTACCAAGCCTATCCGGGAGAGACGCCCACGATTTCCGGCGGTAAGCGCGTGACCGGCTGGACGCAAGTGCCCGGCCAGCCGTATTGGGTGGCGAGCGTGCCGACCAATGCGGGTTTCGCCAACTATTTCCGCCAACTCTATGTCAACGGAGTCCGCGCCGACCGCGCCCGGTCGGACTGGATTCAAGGAGCAGACTATTACTATGACCCCAACACGCCACAAACCTGCGATGGCATCGCCTTCGCGCCGACGGCCGGGCTTAAGTCCTACTCGAACCTTGCCGACGTGCGGCTCCTCCATGCCGAGCATTTCAAAGTGGATGAATTTCCGATCACGGGAATCACCACCAACGGCACCAGCGGCCGGATCCAAATCGCCCTGCAACAGCCCTGGTGCCAGAACCGATACAACTATGGGGGCGGACCAGGAACGAATCTTTTCGCGGCCACCAATTATTGGATGGTGGTCAGCGCCTTCGAGGAATTGGACGAACCAGGCGAATGGTATCTCAACCGAAGCACTCAGCAGGTGTATTACTATCCGTATTCGTATGAAAACATGAACACCGCCGTGGTGTATGCGCCGGTGGTGGAAACCCTAGTCAGTGTGATGGGGGACTCAACGAGCAACAAGGCGCAGAACATCCGGTTCCAGGGGATTACTTTCGAACATGGCAACTGGTTTTTTCCGCGCGATAGCTATTTTGGCGGCGGCCAGGCGGAGCTGCTGAACAGCTACTATTACCAGGTTCCAGGGGAGATCCTGCTGATCAACACGCTGGGGATCCAGTTCCTTGGCAACACCATCCAGCATCAGGGTGGTTGCGGTATTCAACCCTACGGTGGCGCACGGAACACTTTGGTTCAAGGGAATATCTTCTACGATCTGACTGGCGCGTCCGTGCTGGGGGGAACTTGGACGAACGTCAGTGAGTTATGCACGAACACCATGGTGATTGATAATGTGATTCGCGATATCGGGATGGATTTCATGGCGGGGACGCTGATCGATAATCTCGCGAATAACAGCTTCCAAGCCGTGCATAACGACATGGCGGACTCGCAATACATGGGTTTCCATGAGCGCAACACGGTCGGCAGCCTACCGGCCAACGGGCAGGGCAACATTCTGGTGGCTTCCAACCGGATTGCCCTGGTCATGGGCGGGGCGCGCTACGGCGTGTGCGACGGCGGTTCCATCTACAGCTTTGGCGTTTTTCCGAACAGCCTGGTCACGGCCAACGATATTTACGATATCAATCAGCCGAGTGCGGCCAACTTTGCGGTCAGGGGCCTTTATCAGGATGAAGCCAGCTATGGCTGGACTTGGAGCAGCAATGTGGTTCGGCAGGTGCTGCCCGGGCTTACCGGCTGTGGCTGGGTGGGCTATGATAAGGTTGACCCGAAGAACTGTGTGGCCATTGGAAATTTTACCGATTCCACCTTCTGTAGCTACGGCGGACTGGTAACCAACGTCGCCTATACCACCTTCCCGCTCGGTCAACCTCCGGCCGCCGCCCAAGCGATCATGAGTGCGGCCGGGCTGGAGCCGGCCTACACCAACCTGTTAAGCCGCATTTATTCCGGCACCAACCTGGCCCGGGGTAAATACACCTGGGCCTCCAGCACGCTGTCCGCCGGATATCCGGCGACCAATGCGGTGAATTGGAACTACAGCAACTATTGGAGCTCGGCCTCCACTGATACCAATAGCTGGTGGGCGGTGGACCTGGGCGCGCCCTATGCGATCCAGCGCCTCGAAATCGCTCCCCGCATTGACTTGGACGACCCGACCGCGCGCCAGGATTTTCAAGTGCAGGGCGCCAATAATTCCAACTTTGTCAGTTACACCGTGCTGAGCGAACAGAACCACACGCCCTTTGCCTGGCAGCAAGCCAACGTGCGCAATTCCTGGATCAAGTATCTCAACAACCCGAACGGCTACCGCTACCTGCGAGTCAAAAAGACCAGCGGCTGGAATTTGAGCATCTCGCAATTTCAAGTTTACGGATATGCGGCATCAACGAATGCTGCCCAACTCGTCTGGGATGCCGGTGCGGTTGGCGGCATTTCCGATGGTGGCGGCGAGTGGTATGCGCCGAATCAATGGTGGAACGGCAGCTCAGACCAGATGTGGGCCGATTTCAACAATGCCGTCATCGGCAACACCAACGGCGCGGCTGGCGTTCTGACCGTTACCGGCGGCAGTCCGGCGGTCAATAGTCTGACTTTCAATCCTGCGACCAGCGGCAATTACATTCTCACTGGCAACCCGATTCAATTTTCCGGGAGCAGCGTCATTACGGCAAACGCCAGCGCAATCATCAGCAATGTCCTGACGGGGATTTCCGGCCTGTCCAAGGCTGGCAACGGGGTGTTGACCCTATCGGCATCGAACACCTACAGCGGTTCCACCGTCATCAGTGCAGGCACGGTGCAAGCCGGAAACGCAAATGCGTTTGGCACCAACAGGACCTTAGTCGTGCAAAGCGGGGCGACGCTGGATCTCAACGGGCAGAGCTTAAATGGCGGCAATTTTTCCATCACGGCTGGTGGCAACGGCGTGGGCGGCAACGGGGCGCTGACCAATGCCGTGTCTCAAGTCACTTCTTTCTCCAATCTGGTCCTGACCGCTGACACCACCGTTAGCGCGAGCGGTCAGCTCGTGTTGCGCAACAGTAGCTCGGGTGCGACGGCCCTAGCTTTGAACATGGGTGGCTATACTTTGACAAAACTGGGTGCTAGTGTTTTTTCGATATCAACTGCTGGTGCCAACTGTCTCACCAATCTCGGCAATATAGTGGTGAGTGCGGGCGCGCTACAGTTCGGTTTCAGTTTCCCGAACAACGCTTCCGCGCCGGGGCAATCGAATTATACCATTACGGTAAACAACGGGGCGACGCTGGATATTTACAAAAACACGGCGAACATGACATACAATGTCTCGCTGTTGAATGGTGCAACGATGTCGTGGAGCGGAGCGACGAACACGGGTAACCTGGCTGGCAACCTGACGTTGAATGGAACCAACACATTTTTGATGAACACCAACGGCACCTACAAGGGCGTCGTGGGCGGTTCGGGTAATCTGGTCAAGACCGGTCTGGCTTCGTTGACGCTGGCCGCGACCAATACTTATTCCGGCAATACGACCGTCAATGCGGGGACGCTCATCTTAAAAAGTCCCTCAATCGCCTCCAATTCGACCGTGACTGTCAGCAACGGAGCCGTGCTCCAACTGGCTTTCACGGCCACAAATCAGCTGAAGGCACTCGTCTTGAATGGAGTTGGCCAGCCAGCGGGGATTTACAACAGCAACACGGCGCCCTCCTTTCTTGCCGGCTCGGGCAGCCTGCAGGTGGTGCGCCAGATTCCCACCACGCCGACCAACCTGCTCTACAGCGTGAGCAGCGGTCTGCTAACGCTGTCTTGGCACTCGAATTACTTGGGCTGGGTTTTGCAGGCGCAGACGAATTCATTGACCACGGGCTTGACGACCAACTGGGTTACGATCTCGAGTTCTTCGGCTCTCACCATGACGAATGTTCCACTGGGTGGAAACAATCCGTCGGTCTTTTACCGTCTGATGTATCAACCTTGATTTTATGTTAAGAAAACAAAGCGCATTATTTGGCAAGAGAACTTGGATCGTCGTTAATGCGGTGTTGCCCATGTTGTTAGTTTTTCACAGTGCATTGGTGATTTGCGCCGCATCGTTGCCAGTGCTGCCACCCATGCCGGAAATTCCCAAACCACTGCCGCCCGGCTCCGTAGCACTCGGTGATCCGAAAAACTTTCCCGAGACCAAAATGGATTTTCCTATCGCCGCCGGGCCGTTTGCGCCGACCTGGGATTCCATCAACACGAATTATCCCGGCAGTCCCGCGTGGTTGCGCGAGGCCAAGTTTGGCATCTGGGTGCATTTCGGTCCGCAATCCGCCGGGCAGAGCGGCGACTGGTATGCTCGCAAACTCTACGATGCCACCAAACCCGCTTACACGAACCATTTGAAAAACTACGGCCATCCCTCGGAAATCGGTTACAAGGATGTGTTGCGCGATTGGAATCCAAAGCAGCTCGATCCGGCGACGTTGGTCAAAGCCTATCACGACGCGGGTGCGCGATTTCTCATCATTCAAGGCGTGCATCACGATAATTTCGACAATTGGAATTCCCATTATCAGCCGTGGAATTCTGTGAACCTCGGCCCGCACCGCGATTTGCTCGGCGAGTGGTCTGCCGCCGCCAAAAAAACTGGAATGCGCTTCGGGGTTTCGTTCCATCATGAATACACTTGGTGGTGGTATCAGACCGCGTTTGGCAGCGATCAGACCGGCCCGAAAGCGGGCGTGCCTTACGATGGCAATTTGACCAAAGCCGACGGCAAGGGCAAATGGTGGGAAGGTCTCGACCCACATTTGCTCTACACCATCAATCTGCTGGAATATTCCAACATAAATAACGGCAACATCGGCATCGCCGCGAGCAAGGGGATTTTCACCCGGCATCTGGACTATGCCAAATGGTATTCGACGTGGTGGGCGCTGCGTATCATGGATGTGATTGACCAATACGATCCCGATTTCATTTATACCGACGGCAATTCCACGCAGCCCTTCACCGGCGACCACAGCGGCTCCGGATTCAAGTGCGACGCCGCGCCGCGGGTGGTGGCGCATTTTTACAATCACACGTTGCAGCAGCGCGGACAGGTGGACACGTTCAGCATCATCAAGTTTCATCCGCCCACCAACGGTATTGTGACGACACAGGAGGGAACTTTTCCGCGCGCTGTCAAGACCGACCAGCCGTGGATTGGTGAGAACGCCGTGGGCGACTGGTTTTACGCACCGGATTTCACCTATGATGCCGGCGCGGTGATCCGCTGTCTGCTTGAGTATGTTTCCCGCGACGGCAGTTACGCCGTGTGTGTTTCCCTTCAGCCTGACGGCTCGCTTGATGCGGGCAGTAAAAAAATGCTGCAAGAAATCGGCGACTGGTTGCGCGTGAATGGAGAAGGTATTTACGGCAGTAAAGGCTGGAAAAAGTTTGGCGAAGGTGGCGACGGTTCAGGCAAAATAAAAATCCTGCCCGCCGGCCAGCTTGGACGGAAACAGGCGGAATTTAGGTTTAGCGCGGATGATTTCCGTTTCACCGTCGCCAATAATGGTGCGCTTTACGCCTGGTGCCTGACAGTGCCCGAACCGGGCACAACCTTGAAAATCAAATCGCTGGGAACGAATGCAAAGCTGTTTGCCGAACCAATCAAATCCGTTGCTTTGCTGGGCAGTTCAGAAAAGCTCACATGGCGGCAAACTGCAGCAGCCTTGGAAATCACTCTGCCGGAAACGGTGCCGGGGAAAATTGTGCTTGGCCTGAAAATCAACTGATACTGTTATGATAGCTGAATTCTGTGCAAGATTACGTCGTCAAATCTTTTTGATTCGACCGGTGGTGGGGAATTTGGTTAAGCTCGCGGCCTATGACACTCGACGACATTCTCTTGGAGGCGGAAGAAAAGATGATCAAGACGGAGCAGGTGGTCGCGAATGAATTCGCCGGCGTCCGCACCGGCAAGGCTTCAGCGAGCCTCGTGGAGAACATCCAGGCGGAAGTTTACGGTTCCATGATGCGCATCCGCGAACTGGCCAGCATCACCTCGCCGGAACCGCGCATGCTGGTCATCCAGCCGTGGGACGTGGGTGCGCTCCAGCCCATCGAGAAAGCCATCCAAAAGGCGAACCTCAGTCTTTCGCCGGTGGTGCAAGGCAAGTTGCTGCGGCTGGCGTTTCCGGAATTGAGCACGGAGCGTCGGCAGGAATTTGTGAAGCTGATCAAAAAAATGTCCGAGGACGGGCGGGTGGCCATCCGCCATGTCCGCCGAGACGCGATGGATCTGTTCAAGAAGCATGCCCACGACAGCGGCATCACCGAGGACGAAAAAAAACAGGCGGAAAAGGATTTGCAGAAGCTCACTGACGATTACATCGCCAAGATAGACGCACATGTCGTCGCCAAGGAAAAAGAAATCATGACAGTGTGAGGTGTGAAATGATTAACTACCGCTTCGGGCAACCGGGGCGGTTTTTTTATTTGACCGCCGGCGAATTGGTCTCAAACCGGACGATGGTTTCATCGGGTTTGGCGTAGCCGAGTTTTTCGCGGGCGAGGCGAGTGACGGTGGCGGGGTCGTTGCGGAGGGCATCGATATCGGATCGCATTTGCCGGGCGGTGGTTTCCTGCTTCTGAAGTTCGGTGTCCAGTCGGAGGATTTCCCGGCGCATCCGCTCGTTCTGATGGATGAGCGGCACATAGGTCATGCCGATAAGAATCAACAGGGCGATGGTCACGAGGGCGATGACCGCCTGCGTGAGTTTGCCCCAGATGCCGAGATCAACTTTCACGCCAGCATTCTAGCGGCGCGTGTCGGGCGTGTGAAAGCGGATTTTACTGACATTTGACGAAAGCCGATTTAAAATTTTTGCCAATGATTAAGGCGTTTTTCCTGATATTTGAGCCGGGGGTAAGCTGGTCGCGCGTGGCGCAGGCGCGCCGGGGGGTCTTGTTCATTTTGATGTTTCATCTGCTGCCGATGATGGTGCTGGTGGCCGGCGTCGAAAGTTGGGGTTTGGTGACGATGGGCAAATGGCAACCGGCGTTTCAACGGCTGCGCAACTTTCATGAACCGGCCTCCACCGGCTTAAAAGCCTATGAATTCGTGGTTGTCTTCGAGGTGGTGCAATTTCTGCTGACGCTGGTCATGGTTTTTGTGGCGGCTTTTTTGGTCAAGGCCATCAGTCGGACATTCCGTGAAGGGAGCGAGTTCCGTCAGGCATTTGCGGTGGTGGCTTATGGATTGAGTCCGATGTTCCTGTTGCGGTTGCTGGATGCGTTGCCGATGGTGAATCCTTGGATTCCTTGGGGCATTGGAATCAGTCTGACTCTTTTGGTGCTTTATCTTGGCGTGCCGTGCGTGTTGCGCCCGGATCCTGCTCACGCATTTGGATTGTATCTCAACACCAACATCGTGATGATTTTTGCCACCGGCGTGGTGCGGATGTTGACAGCCTGGTATTTGCTCGGGACGGTGGATGCGAGCCGCTCACATTTGTTCCAAAAAATCGGCAGCCTCCTCGGTTTATAAGATTTTCCGCCGATGAAAAATTCCGTTGAAAACGATTTGCTTTTGACTCTCACCCGGCTTGAAAGCGCCGTCAAATCCATGGCCATGGCCGATCCAAAGCCTGATTTGATGCCGTATTTTCAGCGCATAGACGTACTGTCGCAGCAGCTTCCGCCGGGCACCGATCCTACATTGCTGCATTATCTGCACAAAAAAAGCTATGAGAAGGCGCGGCGGTATCTGCAAGGCCGTGATGTGGACAACCAAGTTGGAAACTGCCGCCATGTTTGAAAACACCATCGCCGCCATCGCCACGCCGCTGGGCGAAGGCGGGTTGGCTGTCATCCGTCTTTCCGGCCCAAAGGCATTCGCCGTCGCGGACCAAAGTTTTCTGCCGGTTGGAAAAAGCTCATGCAAACCTTCTGTCGCGCCGTCGCATACGATCCAGTTCGGTAAAATAATACGTGACGGCAAGGTGATTGACGAGGTGCTGCTCGCCGTCCTGCGGGCGCCGCGCACGTTCACGCGTGAGGACACGGTCGAGATTTCCTGTCACGGCGGGTTACTGCCGGCCAAGCTCGTCCTTGATGCGCTACTGGCCGACGGCGCGCGTCTCGCTGAGCCGGGCGAATTCACCAAGCGCGCCTTTCTGAACGGTCGCATCGACCTCGCCCAGGCCGAGGCTGTCAGCGACGTGATTCATTCGCGCACGGAACTGGCGCTGGCCGCCGCCAATGAACAGCTCGCCGGCAAGCTTTCGCAGCGCATCAATCTGGTGCGCGACGACCTGATGCTCACGCTGGCGCATGTCGAGGCGCACATTGATTTTCCTGACGAAGACATCGCGCCGGACACCAAGGCTGAATTATTGCGGCGTCTGGAAGGTGCCATGGCTTTTATGGACGAACTGCTTCGCACGGCCAACGAGGGGCAGATTCTTCGTCGTGGCATCCGGGCGGCAATTGTGGGGCGCCCGAACGCCGGCAAATCCAGCCTGCTCAACCAACTGCTCGGTCATGACCGGGCCATCGTCTCGCATATTCCCGGCACCACGCGTGACACGATCGAAGAAACGGCAAATATTCGCGACGTGCCGGTTGTCTTTATTGATACCGCCGGTCTGCGGCATGCGCTGGATGAGATTGAACAGGAAGGCATCCGGCGGAGCCGTGAATCGTTGGCACGCGCGGAACTGATTTTGCACGTTCTCGATGCCGGTCAATCATTGACGCGTGAAGATGAAGCCTATCTGACCGAGTTTGCAGGCAAAAAAAGTATTTTGGTTCGCAACAAAAGTGACTTACCGCAGAAATTGACCTTGCCTGAGGCTGTTTCCATTCCGGTCGTTGATGTTTGCTGCACAAACGGGCAGGGGATTGAAACGCTGAAGGACTCCATCAAATCGCTCGTCTGGGCGGGGGAAATCAAGGCCGAGATGTTGCAAGTGGCCATCAACTCGCGTCATCAGGACGCCCTGAACCGTGCCCGTGCCGCCGCGCGGCAGGCAACCGATGCGTTGCGCGCCGCCGCCACGCTGGAGTTGGTGGCGATGGATTTGCGGATCGCCGCCAATGCAGTTGGTGAAATTGTGGGCAAGACGACCACGGAAGATCTGCTCGACACCATCTTCGGAGCATTTTGCATCGGCAAATGATGGTTGTGTGGCGGGGGCTAAAGAAACGCCTTTTATCAACTCGCAGTGTGTTTCGGTGAAGCGGTGCTTTTGCGTTCCACAAATTCGGCGGCCAGACGTTTTAACTGAAACTTCTCACCATTGATCAGCTTCATCATGGTCTCCACCGCTGCAATGCCGAGCCGGTATTTTGGCTGGCTGACCGTGGCGAGCGGCACACGGAAAAATTCCGCCGCCAGAATATTGCCGAAACCGACGAGCGAGATGTCGCCAGGGATCTTGATGCCCTGTTGCAGCAAGGTTTCCGCGCAGCCAATGGCCACGAGATCGCTCACGGCCATGATGGCGGTGGGTTGGACGCCCTCGTTGAGCATCTGCAAGGCGGCAGTGGTGCCGTCCTCGATGGTGTTGCCGGACTGGAAAACGAGTTTGTCGTCCACCTCGATGCTTGCTTCGCGCAGGGCGCGGCGGTAGCCCTCAAACCGTTCGTGTGCCCAGGGCGCGGCTGGCGGGCCGGTGAGGTAGGCGATTTTTTTGTGGCCGAGGCCGAGCAGGTGTTTGGTGGCGTTGTAGCTGGCGACGAGGTCTTCGATTTCGATGGCGGGAAAATTTTTACAGAAGGGTGCCGGCGCACCGAGCAGGACGGTCGGAATTTTGCGCGCGGTGATTTCCTGATAAATGCGCGCCTCGGCCTCGAAGCGATAAACCGGAGTGATAAATAATCCGTCCACGCGGCGCGACAACAGCCGGCGTAAAACGACATCTTCGCGCTCGGGTTTGTTGAGGGTGTGGGCGATGAGCAGGTCGTAGCCGAGCTCGTGGGCGCGTTCCTCAATGGCGAAGACAATGCGTGCGTAAATCGGATTCGTGGTGGACGGGATGACGAGGCCGAAGAGCTTGGTGGTTTTGGTGCGCAGCCCTTGCGCGCTGGAATCGGGCACATAACCCATGTCCTGCGCGAGTTTTTTGATCTTGGCCTTGGTCGCGGCGGAGACATCAGGTTCGTCGCGGAGGGCTTTCGAGACCGTCATCACGGAAACACCGACAAGCTGGGCAATGTCTTTGAGTCGAACCATGGGTGATTAGAGATAAGTTCCGCGCCAGTGCAATTTCTGGCGAAGGGCTTCGAGGAATGAGCTGTCAGCCAGGTGCACCAGCCGCACGGTGCTGCGGCTGCGGCGAATGGTGATCTCGTCTCCGTTGACGAGTTCGCCGGCAATCTGGCCATCCGCGTTGAGAAATGTCGCCGGCTCGGTCTTGATCGCCTTGATGCGGATGGTTGCCGAAAGCGGCAGGATGATGGAGCGGTTTGAAAGTGCGTGCGGGCAGATGGGGGTGAGGGCAAACACCTCCGCCGTTGGCAAAACAATCGCACCACCCGCCGCCAGCGAATAGGCGGTGGAGCCGGTCGGTGAACTGACGATCAACCCGTCGCACCGATAGCGTGTAATGGGTTCGCCTTCCACGCTGACATCGAGTGCGATGAGCCGCGAGGCCGCGCCACGGCTGATGACGACATCGTTCAGCGCGGTGGCCTTGATTTTTTTACCGCTGGCAGCGCCGGAGGCTTCGATGAGGGCGCGTGACTCCAGCCGAAATTTTCCGCTCCAGAGCAGTTTCAACGCCGCCGTGAGCGCGTCGGAGCGGATGGCGGTGAGAAAGCCGAGGCCGCCCAGATTGACGCCGAGCATTGGCGTGTCAGAACCGGCGATTTGTCGCGCGGTGTGCAACATCGTTCCGTCGCCGCCGAAGATGATGAGCAGATCCACCTTGTCAGCGAGCGCGGCGACGTTCGGGAGGATTTCACATTTGATCCCGGCAAACTGCGCCGTGACGGCATCGCAGAAAACCTTGCGGCCGGCGCGGTGAAGCAGCCGCGCGGCGGCGCGGACATGCGCGGCGGCGGCGGGTTTCTCCGCGTTGCCGACGAGGCCGATGCGTTGGAAATGGTCAGCTGACTTTTTCAATCAAAGCCAAAAATTCTTTGTTCCCGGCCGGGCCGAGCAGGGGAGATTCAACCACACCGCGCCAGCAAAGACCAGCCTGCGCGGAGACAAAATCATGCAGTTCGGACAACACCCGCTCGTGGATGGCGTGGTCGGTGATGACGCCGCGTCCCTTGTCCACCTCGGCCTTGCCGGCCTCGAATTGCGGCTTGATCAGCGCCACAATCTTCCCGTCCGGTTTGAGCAACGGCACGGCGGACGGAAGAATCTTCGTCAGCGAAATGAATGAGCAATCCGCGACAATCAGGTCGACAAGTGCGGAAAAATGTTCCGGCTTGAGAAAACGCGCATTGGTTTTCTCCATGACGACAACGCGCTGGTCCCGGCGCAGTTTCCAAGCCAGTTGGCCCTGGCCGACATCCACGGCAAAAATTTTCTCCACGCCGCGTTGAAGCAGGCAATCGGTGAAACCGCCGGTGGATGCGCCGATGTCGATGGCGGTCAGGCCTGCGACGCGAAGTTGAAAATGTTCCAGTGCATGTTCAAGCTTATGCCCGCCCCGGCTGACGAACTTTTCCGGAGTATCCACAATAATTTCATCGTTGGACTTGACGTTGTCGCTGGCCTTTTTTGCAGGGTGACCGTTCACGCGGACGGCACCGGCGAGGATGAGTCGTTTGGCCTTTTCGCGGCTGTCGCAGAGGGTGCGCTCGACGAGCGCTTGATCCAGTCGGGTCACGGTATGTCGCGGATGCCGCTGGCGAGGATGCGGTTTTGCACTTCCCGGAAGCTGCGGTAGAAGGCGAGGTTGTCGGCAACGGTCTTCTCCACCAGTTGCTTGAGCAGAAAAAGTTCGGAGCTGTTGATTACGGCGTGAACACTATGCTGAAAGGCTTCCATCGGTGCCAAAGTTTGAAACGAATTGCCGATGAGCATCGTGGTGGCATGACGGCGCTGGCCGGCGGTCATTTGCTGCAACGTTTTCAGGGCGATGTTTTCTTCGGGGATGTTGGCGCAAAACAGTTCCTCCATGAGGATGAGCTGATAGCGCACCTGGTTGAACCGTGTCAGAAAATCGCTGTGGGTGGCGGCGGTGTGAACCTTGAACCCCAGCTCATCCAGCGCGCTTTTGGCCGTCTCCATCCATTCCGGCGTGGAAAAGGCGATCAGCGCGGGTTTATCCTCGCTGCCGATAAAGTCAAACGTCGGTTTCATTTGAATTTGATCACCGGTGGGGCGGCGATGGCGGTGGCGTGGCCTGATTTCATGCGCAGTGAGCCGACATTGCTGGTGACTTCGCCGCGGGATTTTTTCAGGTTGTCGATGGCACGCGAGACCACGCTGCGCTTTGTGCAGTAGAGCAGGGCGGTGTCCTCGGTGATGACGCCGTTCTCATAGGCTTCGATGCAAGTCTGGTCGAAGTTGCGCCAGCCGAATGTGTGGCTGGACTCGATGATTTCGTAAAAGGTCTTCCCTTCGCTTTCGCCCAACCGGATGGCTTCCTGTGTCCGGAGATTGGAACCCATGATTTCCAGCAGTGCGAAACGCCCGCCGCCGGCCTTTGGCACCAGCCGCTGGCTGACCACCCACCGCAGCGAATCGGAAAGCCGGATGCGGATCTGCTCCTGATCTTCCGCCTCGAACATGCCGAGAATGCGGTTGACGGTCTCGCCGGCGTTGATGGTGTGCAACGTGCTCAAGACCAGATGACCGGTTTCGGCGGCGCTCAGGGCGATTCTCACCGTTTCGCGATCCCGCATTTCCCCGACGAGGATGACTTTTGGCGCCTGACGCAAGGCGGCGCGGAGACCGTTGACATAAGTATCGAAGTCGATGCCGAGTTCGCGCTGGTTGAAGGTCGCCATCTGGTGGGGGTGGAGATATTCCACCGGATCTTCCAGCGTGATGATGTGAACCGGTTTGGTGCGGTTGACTTCGTTGAGAATGGCCGCGAGCGTTGTGGATTTGCCGGAGCCGGTCGCGCCGGTCACCAGGACAAGGCCGGACTTTTCCTGGGGCATTTCCTTGAAGACGGGCGGAAAGTCAAGCTGCTCCAATGTCGGTATCGCCGCTTTCAACTGGCGGCATACGATGGAATAATTTCCGCGTTGCGAAAAGACGTTCACGCGGAACCTGGCCTGATCGGTCAAGGCGTAGGAGGCATCGCATGAACCATGGCGGATCAGGTCTTCGAGTTGCCAGACGTTGTCGCCGATGAGGTTCAGAGCGACGGTCTCGATCTGAAAGGGGGTCAGCTTTTCAATCGGCGGATCAAGCGGCACCGGCTTCAGTTCGCCATAGGCTTCTACCTGGGGCGGTCGATCCGGGGTGAAGAGCAAATCGGAAACCTCCGGCTGCGAGGCCAGCATCGTGGTCAACAGTTGATCCAATTCCGGGCGGCGCATAAATCACATTGATTCGTCGTCATCCGGCGGATGCGCCAGCAGCGGCCGGAATTTCTTCTTGTCGAGCGCCTTGTCATAGGCGTCTTCCGGCGTGACGCGCTTCATGCGGACATGTTCCATGATATGGTCGTCAAGCTGCTGGTTGCCGAATTTTTTGCCGACCTGGATCATGCCTTGAATCTGGTGCGTCTTGCCTTCGCGCACGAGGTTGGCAACAGCGGTGTTGAACACCAAGACTTCAAACGCCGCCACGCGGCCTTTTTTGTCCGAACGCTTGAACAAGGTTTGCGCCACAACGCCCTTGAGTGCTTCAGACAGAGTCTGGCGGATTTTGTTCTGCTGGTCGGCGGGGAAGACGTCAATGATACGATCCACTGTCTTGGCGGCGCTCTGCGTGTGGAGCGTGCCGAAAACCAAGTGGCCGGTGGCCGCCGCCGTGATGGCGAGTTCGATGGTTTCCAGATCGCGCATTTCGCCGACGAGAATGATGTCCGGATCTTCGCGCAGCGCACCGCGCAAGCCGGACGCAAACGACTTCGTATGCACCCCGACCTCGCGATGGTTCACGAGGCAGTTCTTGCTTTCGTGGACGAATTCGATCGGGTCTTCCAAAGTGATGATGTGGTCTTTGCGGTTGCGGTTGCAATAGTCCACGATGGCTGCGAGCGTGGTGGATTTGCCGGAACCGGTCGGGCCGGTGACGACGACAAGGCCGCGGTTGAGCATGGCAAACTTCTTGAACACGGCCGGCAGGGGGGCTTCCAATTTTTCAAAATCCTCAAAAGACAGCACCCGGCTGGGGATTTGGCGGAACACGGAAGCCACGCCGTTTCGCTGGTTGAAGAAATTGACGCGGAAGCGCGAGATGTTGGGGATTTCGTAGCCGAAGTCCACGTCGCCGGTTTCCTCAAACTGTTTGATTTTGTAATCCGGGGCAATTTCGTAGAGCATGGCCTTGAGGGCGTCGCTTTCGAGCGGCGGGTAATCCACGCGCTGGAGTTCGCCGTGGATGCGCATCATCGGCGGGTTGCCGGAAGCCATGTGAAGGTCGGAGGCCTTCTGCTCAAACATCAGGTTGAAAAACGCGTCAATTTTAGCCATAAGTCCTCTCTGTTGAATCGACACTAATCAAAGCCATGCCGCTCTGCAAGCAATGAAAATGCCGACTGATGCCATTCGCGAAGAAATCCAAAATGCTGGCGCTATTTCGTTTGCGCGCTTCATGGAGCTGGCGCTTTACTGTCCTGAAACCGGTTATTACGAGAAAAACCGGGACAATGTGGGGCGGCACGGTGATTTCATCACCAGCGTCAGTGTCGGGAGTTTGTTCGGTGAAATGCTGGCTTTTCAATTTGCCGAGTGGCTGGAGGAATTGAGGACTGCGGATTGTGAATTGCGGATTATTGAGGCCGGCGCGCATGACGGCAAACTGGCGGTGGATATTTTGAGCTGGCTGCAAACCCACCGGCCAAAACTTTTTTCAGAAATCGAATATTTCATTCTCGAACCTTCCCAAACCCGGCAACACTGGCAGCGGGAAAAATTAATGGGCTTTTCCAACGTCCGCTGGTTTTCCGTTTTCAACGACTCAAAATTCAAAACTCAAAACTCAAAACTGCATGGCGTGCTGTTCGGCAACGAACTGCTCGACGCCTTTCCCGTCCGCCAGCTCGGTTGGGATGCGAAAGAAAAAAAATGGTTTCAGTGGGGTGTGACGCTTGCGGCTGAAAAATTCGCGTGGTGTATATTGCCAAATCCTCAGTTCACAACGCTTGACCCGCGATTAGAGGCGGTTTTACCCGATGGCTATATTGTAGAAACCTCGCCCGCTGCCGAAAACTGGTGGCGCGCCGCTGCCGGTGTTTTAGAGCGCGGCAAGTTGCTGGCGATTGATTACGGTTTCGCGGTGGAGGAACAGTTTTCCCCGGCGCGTGTGAACGGCACGCTGCGCGGCTATCATCGTCATCAGGTCGGCGACGATCTATTGGCGTATCCGGGCGAACAGGACTTGACCGCCCACGTCAATTTCGGCGCGATTGAAAAAGCCGGACTGGGAGCCGGGTTAAAGACGGAAGAGTTTTGCACCCAGCCGCAATTTCTGACGCGGATATTGCAAAAAGGCTTAGCCGATAAATGCTTTGCCAAATTGGACGCAAAGCAAATCCGGCAGTTTCAAACCCTCACGCATCCGGAGCATCTGGGGTGTGCTTTTCGTGTGCTGGTGCAGGCGCGACCCTAGGGCTGCTTGCGCGGCTTGCTAGCCGTCTCAAAAATATAGTGAACTATCTCTGAGGGTTTTGCCCTTAACGTGCTAGCTTGGCATATGGACATAATGATTGAGAACGCCGAGAACAACGAATACCTGACCTGCCAGAATCTTTGGACCAGAATTCCCGCTGATGGCAAACACTTTCCTAAAATCATCGCTGCCTTTGAGGTGGCAAAAAAAGAGGCGATTGGCCGGTTCAATATTGTTGGTTATATCCCGGAGACCAAGCAGTTCGTGAACCTCAACCATGGTCGTGGTCGTGGTTTGCCCGAAGCTGTCCCGGCGTAACCAGAAAGCCGCCATGATGCTGAACTTTTTTGGAAGGTTGCTGTTTCCGCATCAAGCTCCATGGCAACAAAGGCAGCAACTCATCAATATCATCGCAGCCGTATGTGTGGCGTTGGTCGTGGCAGGAATTGTCGTCGGGCTGATGTTTTTTGTGAATGCCCGAAAATGACAGAAAATGTGGCAGTCAAAACGTTCTGGCAAAGGCTACTGGCGAGATTTCAGTGCGACTGAAGTTCGTAGCTCAGAAACGATAGGCCGTAAATCGCCGCCGTCTCCACGCGTAATGTGAGTTTGCCGAGCGTGATCGGTTTTGCGCCGGTCGCTTCGATGGCGTTTAGTTCAGCCAGCGTAAAATCCCCTTCCGGCCCGATCCAGACACTGGCGCTTGATGGCAGACGGTCATGTAGTCTTTGAAATTCGGCAATCCACTCGCGGGGATGGCGGCGTTCGGTCTGCAATGAGCCGACCAGCGAAAGCTCCGTTTTCTCGCCGCGCATCAAAAAATTCCTGAGTGCGATCGGCGTTTCCACGCGCGGCAGCCACGGTGCGCCACACTGCTTGATGGCCTCGATGGCCACCTGTTGCCATTTTTCACGTTTGGCTTCGGCATCGTTCTTGTCGAGATGCGTGATAACGCGCTCGGTCAGCAGCGGCACAACTCGCCGGGCACCAAGTTCCACGGCTTTCTCGATGATGTCCTCGATGATTTTCCCCTTGGGAATCGCCACAAACAAGCTGATGGAGCAGGGCGGAGCAGGTGAAAACTTCTTTTCCTTCACTGTGACGGTTAAAAAATCCTTTGCCGCATTTTCTACCTTGCAAAAATATTCATTACCCGCGCCATCGAGCACCGTCACGCTTTCATCACGTTTCAACCGCACGACATGCAGCGCGTGGTGCGCTTCCCGGCCATCCAATCGCAAAGAATCTCCACGGCATTGTTCCGGCGGCAGATAAAAGCGGTGCATGGCGTTTACTTGAAGAATTTTTTTGCCTTCTCAAAAAAACTTTGCGAAAGCGGCATCTCCTTGCCGTCACAGAGCGCGGCGAATTCATGGAGCTTCTGTTTTTGCTCGCTGTTCAGGTGTGTCGGAACTTCGACCTGCACACGGACATGCAGATCACCGTGACCATGATCTTGCAGATTTTTCACACCGCGACCCTTGAGGCGCAGCAGGGTGCCGGGCTGCGTGCCGGCAGGAATCTTGATCGTCGCCCGGCCTTCCAGCGTCGGCACTTCAATCTCCGCGCCAAGCGTGGCCTGGATGAAACTCACCGGCACTTCACAGAGTAAATCGTCGCCTTCGCGTGAAAAAATCTCGTGCTCCTTGACCTGGAGAAAAACATAAAGGTCGCCAGACGGGCCGCCCCGCACACCGGCTTCGCCGTTGCCGGATGAGCGCAGGCGTGAGCCGCCATCGACCCCGGCGGGAATGCGCAATTTGATTTTAGAGGTGCGCTCATGTTTGCCGTTGCCGGCGCATTTTTTGCACGGTTTCTCCAAAATTCTTCCCGCACCTTTGCAATGAGGACAGGTTTGCGCGATGCTGAAAATTCCGCGCGACGTCAGCACCTGACCGCGCCCACCGCAGGTGCCGCAAGTGCGCAACTTGGAGCCGGGTTCCGCGCCGGAACCGTCGCAGCTTTCGCATTTGTCGAGCTTGGTGACGGTGATTTCTTTTTCGCAGCCGAGCGCCGCCTCTTCCAGCGTGATGGATAAATTGTAGCGCAAGTCGTCGCCGCGTTGCGGGCCGTGCGGGTCCTGACCGCCGCCAAACATGCTTTCAAAGATGCTGCCGCCGGCACCGCCGCCGAAAACTTCGCGAAAGATGTCGAACGGGTCGTGGAATCCACCACCACCGCCAAACCCGCCGCCGCGCGCACGCGCACGGGGGTCAAAGGCGTCATGACCGTATTGGTCGTAGGCGGCGCGTTTTTGCGGGTCGCTGAGGATTTCGTAGGCGTGGCCGAGTTCCTTGAAATTTTCCTCGGCGGCCTTGTCGCCGGGGTTTTTATCCGGATGAAATTTGATGGCCAGTTTGCGGTAGGCTTTTTTTATTTCGTCATCACTCGCGCCCTTGCTGACACCGAGCACTTCATAGTAATCGCGTTTGGCCATGGGAAATATCGGGTTCCGAATGTTGGATCACGCGGTCGCCGCCGGCTTTTTGGCGACGATGACGGTGGCGGGACGCACCAGGCGATCCTTCAGCTTGTAACCTTTGCGGAGTTGTTGCAGCACACGGCCCTCGGCGACCTCGGCCGATTCCTGTTCGGAAACGGCCTCATGCAGGTTCGGATCGAACGGCTTGCCAGTCGCGTCAATTTCCTCCAGTCCGGTGTCGACGAGCGCAGCCTTGAGTTGCTGCTGGATCATCACGATGCCGGATTGGAACGACGCAAGTTTTTCGCCCTCCGCGTTCTGTGCGGCGGCGAGCGCCATTTCGAAATTATCGAGCACGGGCAACAGTTTTTGTATGAGAGAATAATTGGCGTATTGCGCGGCCTCAATCTTTTCGCGGGCGGCGCGTTTTTTGAAATTGTCGAAATCAGCGGTGGTGCGGAGCAGCCGCTCCCAGTTTTCGTCGGCCTTGGCGGCGCGGGACTTGAGTTCCTCAATTTGCTCGGGCGTCGGTGGCGATAATGGGGTTGCCACCGCTTCGGCGGTTTCTGGCTTGGGCAAATCGTTCTCGGTTTTGCTCATAGGCTTTTTACATCCAAACATTCAGAATAACAGACTAGCAGAGGGGATGACGCCCGGCAACGTGCAAGACGAACCAAAGATCTAAAGCCAATGTTTGAGTCCTATTTCGGCGGGATGAGTTTTTGAAATTCCGGCAAAGCGCGGATGGAATTGAATCGCGGGTCGGTGCGGGCGGCAGCGAGCATGTCGCGGGCACCCGGATTGGAAGCGAGGCGCTGAGAACTCAACATCAGAACCACTTTCAGGTTTTCCAATGCCGCCGGAACTTGGCCGGTGAAAGCTTGTAAGGCGGCCAGATCATATAACGGCTCAGGCTGACCGGGAGCCAGCGTGGCGAGTTTTTTTAGGGCCGTTTCCAGCTTGGACATATTGCCCGACTGGGCAAAATACTGCGCCGCCGCCGCGACATCGTTGAATTTGGCGCTGGTATTGGTAACGACCTGATCCAGCAATTCCAAGCCACGATTGGTCTGCTGCATTTGCAGGTAAGTCGCCCCGAGGGTCAGGAGATTGTGGACGTCATTGGGATTGGTGCGGGCGGTGTTCTCCATTTGATCAATTTGGCTGATGGCTTGCGCGCGTTCAGTGTTTTGATTTCGGAACGACTTCAACTGTTCAATTAGATTGGAAATCTGGTCGTTGTAGGGATCCAGCTTCTTGCAGGTCTCGGCGATAAGAATGGCGTCTTCAAAGCGACCGAACTGGAGCAGGAAATTGACGTAGCGATATACGGCTTCCGGGCTGTAAGGGCAGAAGGCGAATGATTGTTTGAAGGCAAAGTCGGTTTCGCGAATGAGGGCGTCCTGAGTGGCTTTTGATTTCTGACGGAATTCCGGCGGGCATTGCGGTCCCAAGCGCCAGGCATAAACGCCCGCCTGCGAACTGCGCAGTTTGGAGAATGCCTTTTGGGCGTCGTTGTCCCGGACAAAGGCGCGGTCGCCGGTGTAGCCCTTGTAGTTGTTGCCGATATAAGTGCGCTCGGCGAACTCGCAGATTTGCTTGATCGTGGTGTCGTAGGTGATCCAGTTGCCGCAAAGGCGCGTGGTAAAATCATTCCAGAACTTGTGGTCGAGATCGAAGATATCTTGAGAGAGTTCTGGCAACGGTTTGCGGTTGATTTTCATGATGACGCTGAACGGCGTTTCATAGGGATACATCCAGTCGAGCGGGAAACTTTCCTCGACATAAAATTCATTGGTCGGATTGTTGTCAAAAATGACCTTGCACAGCAATCCGTTGATGTTCATGACGGCGACCTGACCGGAGACCTGAACGCGGCCACCTTCGATGTGGACATCCTCACCGGGACGAAGCTGGTTGAGTTGTGCGCGCCGCCCAACGTCCTGAGTATAATCCTCAAAACATTTTTGTGAGTCTTCGGGGGAGGGAATGTAGATTTCGTTTGGCGGATACACGCCTTCGGCGCGGCGGCGTTTTTCAACGTGCGCGCCCCATTTGGTGGTCGGGACGTCCAGCGTGTAATAGAGCGCCTTGTTGATGAGCCCGAACAGACCGCTGTCCGCGCTTTCCGGGCTCAGGAAAAGCCCGAAGACGTATTTGGAGAATTCGCTAAAAAAGACCGGGTCAATCTGCTTGGAGCGATTGTATTGGGAGCGGAGATAGTTCAGGTAGGTGCCGTCCGCGAGGGCGTTTTGGGTGATGATGTAAACATCGCGCCGGTCAAATTTTTGATCCTGCTCCGGCTGGCAGCGGTGAGGGATGAAGCTTTCGCAGAAAATGATGTAGGTGGGACAGAAACGACCGGGATCAGTGCCGCCGAAGAGGATGGTGTCGCGGGCCATCTCAGGATAAATCAGGTTGGCATTCTTGGGATCCTTCAAAAGTTCCTTGCGCAGGTTATTGTCGTAGGTCAATTGGCCGGTTTTCGGATTTTTGAACGGCGGCGTGAACATGTCGTGGCCGAACCAGTAACCGAACCAGTGGTTGCGCTGTTCGCTGTTATACCAGTGCGAAAGACCGGACCAGAGCGGCATGACCGTGAAGAGGCAGAGCAGGATCAGCACCGGTCCCCGGTTGCGATATGCCAGCAATGCGCCCAGCAGCACCACCGGGATGCCGATAAGAATGAGGTTGGCAAAGACGGGCAGACCGTATTGATCTTTGTCAAAGGCCAGAACGATGTAATGCGGCAGTTGCGAAAGGCTGACTTCGCCGGCCGGGCCAAAAAATAATTTACCCGTCGCGTCTTTCAAGCAAAACAGAGCAAGCACAATCGCCACCACGCTGCCGATGATGCCCCAGCGGCGGAAATTGGCATAGTGCGTGGCCACATACGCCGCCAGCAATGTCAGTCCGTAGCCGATCATCATGGCGAACAGACCATGTGATGCGGTGTAAAAAACCTTGCACAAATCGGACGAGGATCGGTCGGGCGATACATTCAGGAGAATCCCCAGCAGCACGGATAGGCAGACATAAATGCAGGAAATACCGATGATCCAAGAACGTTCCCGATGATGCATTTTCAAAAGGAAAAGAAAAGGCAGCGCGCCGACGAAGATGTAGACCCAGCTGAAGGATTCCGAGAGGCCGCTAATGTTATACCAGAGTTGGAACGCGAACCGACTGGGATTGGAGAAGATATCCAAGCCGTGAACGGTTTCATACTGTCCGCGGCTCAAGGCATGAAAAAATCCTTCCACCGTGCGCGGGTAGCCCCATTGCATCGGCGGCACGGTCATGCCGGATACCGGTTCGTAAAAATAACACGAGACCCCGGCAATCCACGCTAGCGCCATGAAGATGCCAGTTTTCCATTCGGACATGAATCCTTTGGTTTCCATGGCCAGCCAACCGCCGGCACAGATTGAGCCGATACCTACAATGTGGAAAAGCGCCTGTTCAATGCCCGTCATGTTATGAAGGGCCGGAATGGAATTCATGCACAGTAATCCGCCGATATAGACAATGGCGTTGCCGATGAACATATCACGACCCAGCTTGGGCTGCGCCAGCGCGATGGCCACTTCAATGCCCATTGCGCTCAAGAGCAAGGTCTGATGGATGGTGGCGCACAAGCCGTAGAGAAACATGGCCAGATAAAGATACCGGCGCTGCTGTGGCGCATACATCCAGCGCATCAGGCAAAGCAGCACCGCAATCAGCCACGGAACACCAAAAACGGAAATGCGGTTGATGACCACCGACTCGCTCCACATGAAGATATCAAGACCGAGCAGCGTTCCGGCCACGCAGCCTGAAATCAGGCAGATGGAATTTTCCCATCGGCTGGGGATGCTTTTTATTTCCTCGATTCCCTCAATCAACATGCTGCTGCCGCGCGAGACCATGAAGGCGAGCAAACCGCAGCCCATTGCGGCGGCAAAGGACTGCCCCACCTCCACACGCCAGGCGACATTGCCAAACGGCACGATGACCGTCCAGAACCAGCTATAAACCGACCAAAAAGGATAGCCTGGAGGGTGTGGAATACCGGCATAATACGAGCCGGTGCATAGCTCGCCAGAATCTTCCAGTGTTAATTCTGGGGCAAGTGTGAAGAGATAAACGATCCAGACGATGAGAAAAGTCAAACCCAGCGTCATCCAGTCAATCTTGCGGAACATCGGCGGCACGACGACGGGTTGTCCCGGAGTGGGAGGCTTGGCTGCCGCAGCATTTTTATTCTTGTTATCTTTGCTCATGCGAAAATATTGAAGCTGCATAGTTGAAGGGCAAAGGCCGGGTTTGTCCATCAAAAACAGCGGCTCAAAGATAGACTTCACCGGTCAACTTCCGTTCAATGTTCATTATGGATGCCGCACTCAAGACATGCCTAGTGGTCAATTTTGTCGCGAAGGTGCGGATTATATTCATCTTTACTGTGAAGATTATTCTTATAAATTTCTCAGGGAAATAATTCTAATATCAACTCGATAAATGAACTCAATTGTAAATTTTGCCAAGAAGATGTATGACGACTATCCGGGTTTGGTGAAAAAAACCGGACTGTTTGATTTGCTCACCATTGAGCCTTACCGGTCGTTTTACCTGAAGCAAATAGATCGGAAGATGGATGAGTTCCATCGCGGAGCCATAACCGTCGAATTTGAGGTCACCAATCATTGCAACGCTGATTGCATCATGTGCCCGAATGGGATTATGCAACGCCCCATTGTGCGCATGGAGATGGATCTGTTTAAGAAAATTGTCGATGAACTTGCGGCCGAAAATCTACCCTTGATTAAGTTTGTGTTTGCCGGAATTGGAGAGCCGACATTGGATCCACGTCTTCCGGATAAAATCCGTTATCTCAAGGAAAAAATTCCTAATACGCCTGTTCAGCTGACCACGAATGCCTCGTTGTTGGGAGAAAAAAAATCTAAAGAATTAATTGATGCCGGCTTGGATCGGATGATTATCAGTTTCAACGGGACAACCAAGGAATCTTATGAGGCGGTAATGGGGCATATGTCCTATGAAAAAACGATGGCGAATCTCATGACGTTTTTGAGCCTTCGCAAAAATGGAAAGCCGCACCTGACTCTTTCTTGCGTCCGGCTGGACGCCAATGCCAAGGATTTTGCCGGGTTGGAGAACTTCTGGAAAGAAAAAGGAGTTCAGGTGGATGGGTTCAAAACACCTATTCCCTTCAATCGAGGTGGAGATAAGGTTTCTTATAAAAGCAGATGGGCTTTGCCCAAGCCGAACGCGCCGCGCCACTTCTATCCTTGTCGCATGATGGGGGAAAATTTGTTGATACACCCCAACGGTGCGGTCGTCTTGTGCTTTGTAGACTATGAGGAAAAGCTGGTCATGGGGCAGTTTGGAAAGGATACGCTCCGGCAAATATTGAACACGAAAAAGGAATGGTTTGAACGCCATAAACGAGGAGATTTTTCACATACGCCGCTTTGCAAAAACTGCACTTTTATGAGAGAACAGGTTATTTCTTGGTGGAAGGATTCCTATTTCTAAGTTCAAGAGCGGCTTCACGTTCTTTCAGTTCGTCAAACACTACTAGCTCGTGACCAAGAAAATGAGGCTCGCCAAGCAAGTCGTTTTAATCACGGGAGCCTCCAGCGGCATTGGAATGGCTGCGGCCAAGGCGTTCGCGAGCGAAGGCTGTTCACTTTTACTGGCCGCCCGGCGAGTAAATCTACTTGATGAGGTGGCGACCGCCTGTCGCGTGCAGGGGGTTTCCTGTGAAGTCATTGGAACGGATTTGTTGGATTCTTTGCAGATATTACAACTAGTTAGTGTAGCCGTTGAAAAGTTTGGGCGCATTGACGTGCTGGTAAACAATGCTGGCCTAGGCTTTTTTGCGCCGTTTCACGAGCAGACATGGTCGACCATCCAGACGACGTTGCGAACTAATTTAGAGGGTTCGCTAGCCTTGTGCCACGCAGTTATCCCCCATATGATCCGCCAAAAGTCAGGCACTATCGTCAACGTGTCATCAGTGGTTGGCAAGCGTGCCGTGCCGCAGCTTGCGGCCTACTGCGCCAGCAAATTTGGCCTGTGGGGATTCTCCCAATCGTTACGTGGTGAACTTCGGCCGCACGGCATTCACGTATGTCACTTTTGTCCGGCTGCCACGGCAACGGAGTTTCATCAGGTGGCAGGAATGCAATCTCCTTCAGGTTCATTGAACGGCATGGATTCTGCCGACAAGGTAGCGGCCGCGATAGTGGAGGCTGTAGTCAAACAAAAACGGGAACATATCATGTCCCCCGTTGAGCGGTTATTGATCAAAGCATATTTGTTGGCACCTGCTTTCACTGAAAGGATGCTGGAATTGGTGCGAGGAAAATGATAGCTGCGCACGTCGTGGCTAAAATCAAGTTGAACAGTTTGGCATGGGTTTCGTCTGCCAACGCTGCTGTTCTTAGTTTTAGTTCAAAACTTTTGGCTTCACCAATTCAGCTCCATCCGGCAGCATCCGCCCCGATGTATTTCAAAAAGAAAATCGTCGTGGTCATGCCCGCCTACAACGCGGCCAAGACGGTCATGAAGACTGTGGCTGAGGTTCATGAGCAGGGCATCGTGGATGAAATCATTCTCGTGGACGACCGTAGCCGTGACAACACGGTCGAGATCGCCTCAAATTTACCGGGCGTGCGGGTTCATGTTCATGAAAAAAACACCGGGTATGGCGGCAATCAAAAATCTTGCTACCGGCTGGCGCTTGAAGCTGGTGCCGACATCGTGATCATGGTTCATCCGGATTACCAATACACCCCCAAGCTTATTCCGGCAATGGCTTCCATCATTGCCAACGACCTGCATCAATGCGTGCTCGGCAGCCGCATTCTGGGGGGCTATTCGCTTCAAGGCGGAATGCCGGGCTGGAAATATATTGCCAACCGTTTTTTGACGGCGGCGGAAAATCTTCTGCTCGGGGCGAAACTTTCGGAATACCACACCGGCTATCGTGCGTTTTCGCGCGATCTTTTGCTGAAACTACAGCCGCAACTCGCGCACAACTCGGATGACTTTGTGTTCGACAACCAGATGCTCGCCCAAATTCTCTGGCACGGATTTACCATCGGCGAGGTGAGCTGTCCGACCAAATATTTCAAGGAGGCTTCGTCCATCAACTTCCGTCGAAGCTGCAAATACGGCTTTGGCTGCCTCGGCACCGGCATCAAATTTCGCCTGGCCAAACTGGGTTTGGCAAAGCCGAAGCTGTTTTCTACTTAGCCCCAAAAAACAAAAATGCCCGGTGAAAACCGGGCATTTTTGTTTCTATTGTTAAATTATTTTTTGAGCGTCAGCGCCAGACGGGACTTCTTGCGGTTGGCGGTGGGGCGGGCGATGGCCCCGACCTTCACGGCCTTGTCATAGGCCGAATGGACGCCGGGGAGGAGTTTGGCGGCCTCGTCCAGTTTTTTGGCCGCTACCGTCGCGCGGAACACCTTTTCCACGCGGCGCAGGTTGGACTTCACGCGGCTGTTTTGAAGCTTCTTGCGGGCGCTATTGCGCATCCGGCGTTCGGCTGACTTCGTATTCGGCATAATTTGTTCGTAATTTGATTATCTAAAGAGCCGCTGAAACTAGCTGATGGCAGTTTAAAGTCAATGCCGAAAAATTCCCTCCGTTCTTTACTTTTGTCCGGCAGACTGATTTTGTAATGGGATTTACAGGCTGGCTGGCACCCTTGAATTGCACGCATGAATTTACCGCTCCGCATTTTGCATCTGGAGGACAATGAGGATGATGTCCTGTTGGTGCGCGATTTGTTGCAGCAGGACGGGATTTCTGCCGACATCACCCATGTCGTCAGCCGCGCGGATTTCGTGGCGGCGATGGAAAAGTCTTGGGACCTCGTCATCGCGGACTATCGGCTCCCTGATTTTACCGGTCAGGAGGCGCTTAAAATCGTCCGTGAAAAATATCCCGCGCTGCCGTTCATTCTCACCTCCGGCACCATTGGTGAGCAGACCGCCATAGAAAATCTCAAGGCTGGAGCCACTGACTACGTTCTCAAGCAGAACCGCGAACGTCTGCCCTCGGCCGTTCGGCGCGCCGTGGCCGAGGCGGGTGAACGGGCGCTAAGGCAGGTGGCCGAAGATGGCTTGCGCCGCAGTGAAAGACAATATCGTCTTTTGTTTCAAGGGAATCCGCATCCGATGTGGGTCTTTGATTTGGAGCGGCTCAACATTCTTGAAGTCAACGAGGCGGCGATTCATCATTATGGTTTTTCGCGCGATGAGTTTTTGAAGATGAAGCTTACTGACCTGCGCGCGCCAGAGACCACCGCCCGCAAGCAGGCCGCTGAATGGGACGCGCAAGCGGAAGGACTTGTTTGGAAACATCGTCGCAAGGATGGCTCGGTGATGGATATGGAAATTGTCTGGTCGCCGATGGCCTTTGAAGGTCGGCTGGCGGCGCTGACGATGGCCACCGATGTCACCAGCCGCCGGCGCATCGCGCAAAACAGCCTTGTCTTTGGAAAGCTAAGCCACCAGTTGAGCGCCGTCACAACGGCGGCGGAGGCGGCGATGTTCATTTGCGAGGCGGCGGACGAATTGTTTCACTGGGACGATTTCGCGTTGGATCTCTATTCCGCCGGGAACGACGAGGTGATTTCGTTGTTGACCATCACCACGATCGAAGGCAAACGGGTGCCGATTTCCTCCGCCACCCAGCCCAAAGCGGCCAATGCGCTGGTGCGGCGCGTGGTGACGCGGGGCGCGGAATTACTTTCGGCCGCAGAGGCCGAAACGATGCCCGGCACGACGATGATCGCGCCGATTCGCAAAGCGGAACAGGTCATCGGCGTCCTCTTTATTCTGAACCGCAAGGCCAACAGTTTTTCCCCGCACGATCTGGTCACGCTTCAAAATCTGGCCGATCAGTGCGGTGGCGCATTGCAGCGGGTGCAGGCGGAAAAAAAGCTGCTCCAGAGCCAGCGGCGGTTTCGTGAGCTGTTCGAAAATTCTCCCGACGCCATTTTTGTGGAGGATCTACTGGGCAATGTGCTCGATGCCAATCTCAGCGCCTGCAAATTGCATGGCTTGGAGCGGGCTCAGCTGATCGGCAAAAACGCCGTTGCTGATTTGGTGCCGGCGAGCCGGCGGGAATTGGCGCGGACTGAATTCCAGGAATTCGTGGCCGGCCGGCTTTCCTGGATTGAAAGCGACTGTCTCCATGTCGACGGGCGGGTAATTCCGGTGGAGATCCGCACGGTGCGGGTGGACTACGAAGGCCAGCCCGCCTTGCTGTTCCATGTGCGTGATATCACCGCGCGTCGCGCCGCAGAATCGGCCTTGCGTTCCTCGGAAACGCTCTTTAGATCGGTCTGGGAAAATTCCGTGGACGGGATGCGGTTGACCGATGAAAACGGCAGCATCGTGGCGGTGAACGACGCGTTCTGCGAATTGGTCGGCAAGAAGCCGGAGCAGCTTGAGGGTCAGTTTTTCACCGTCGTTTATTCTGCCGAGTTGGATTGGGAAAAAATGCTGCGCGATCACCGCGAGCGGTTTGTAAATGGGGCCGTGGAGTCGAAGCAGGAACGTGAATACGCATTGCACGATGGGCGCAAGGTGGTTTTTGAAATCACCAACTCTTTTGTGGAATCCGGCGGCAAGCCGACGCTGGTGTTGAGTTTGTTCCGCGACGTGAGCGGCCAGAAACGCTTGGAGGAGCAGCTCCGGCAGTCGCAAAAAATGGAGGCCATCGGCCAGCTCGCCGGCGGCATCGCCCATGATTTCAACAACATTCTCACTATCATCCTTGGGCATGCCACGTTGCTGACGCTGGTGCCGCTGGACAATAAGTCGCTCGTCTCCGCCCAGCAAATCAAGCAGGCGGCAGAGCGCGCTGCCGGGCTTACGCGCCAGTTGCTTGCTTTTGGCCGCAAGCAAATCTTCAATCCGCGGCCGATGGATCTCAACCGCGTGATCGGCAAAATGTCCGACATGTTGGGGCGCTTGCTGGGTGAGGACATCATGCTGCATATCAATTTCAGCAGCGAACCGGCGGTCGTCGATGCTGATCCCAGCATGATGGAGCAGATCATCCTGAATCTATCCGTCAATTCCCGCGACGCGATGCCGCGGGGCGGGCAGCTCGTCATCCGCACCAACCTGCGGGACGTAGATGAAAAACATGCCCGGCAGTATGTCGATGCGCGACCCGGCCGCTTTGTGTGCATGAGCCATGTGGACACCGGCTGCGGTATTCCACCGGAAAATATCTTGCGCATTTTTGAGCCGTTCTTTACCACCAAGGAACTGGGCAAAGGCACCGGTCTGGGGCTGGCTACGGTATTTGGTATCGTCAAGCAACACCATGGCTGGATCGAATTGGAGAGCGAGTTGGGCAAAGGCACGGCGTTTCATATTTATTTGCCTGCCAGCACGGCGGCGCCATCCGAGCCGGAGATATTTGATTCACAATTTCGCGCCCGGGACGGAAATGAAACCATTCTTGTCGTGGAGGACGAACGCGACTTGCGCGAAATCGTCACGCGCACCCTCAATCGTCATGGCTACCGGGTTTTTCAGGCCGTGGATGGGCGCAACGCGCTGGAGATTTGGGCTCAATACAAAAATGAAATCAACCTGATGTTCACGGATGTCGTCATGCCCGGCGGCATCAATGGTCGGGAGCTGGCGGAGAAGCTTTGGGCGGAACGTCCCAGTCTCAAGGTGGTGTTTTCCAGCGGCTACGGCGCCGATGCGCTCGGCAAGGATTTTCGGCTCGATCCAGACTTGAATTTCCTCCAAAAACCCTACCTGCCTCAGACGCTGGCGCTGGTCATTCGCAAGTGTCTGGACACAAAGCAGACTTGAGCTGAGCCGCGCTCCGCATAAACTTCGCGCATGATTATCGCGCCCTCGCTGCTCGCCGCCGATTTCACCCGACTCGGCAAGGAGGCGGAACGCGCCCAGCGCGCTGGTGCGGACTGGCTGCATCTCGACATCATGGACGGGCAGTTCGTGCCGAACATTTCCTTCGGGCCGGCCGTGGTCGCCGCCGTCCGCCCGCACGCGAAAAATCTTTTTTTTGACGTGCATCTCATGTGCGGCAAGCCCGAGATCCTGTTGGAACCATTCACCAAAGCGGGGGCTGATCAGATAATTGTTCACGTCGAACTGGGTGACAAGGTGCCGCAACTTCTCTGGAAAATCCGGTCGCTTGGCAAAAAAGTTGGTCTTGCCGTCAATCCGCCTACGGCGATCACTGAAGCCTTGCCGTTTCTGGACAAGATTGATTTGCTGCTCGTCATGACCGTCAATCCGGGTTTCGGCGGCCAGAGCTTCATTCACGAATGTCTGCCCAAAATTCAGCAGGCCGCCGCTTGGCGCCGCGAGAAAAAGCTGAACTATCAGATCGAGGTGGATGGCGGCATCAATAATCAGACTGTTGCTGAATGCGCCCGCGCCGGTGCTGATACGTTTGTGGCAGGCACGGCCTTGTTCAGCCAGCGCAACATGGGTGCTGCCATAAAAAAGATGCGGAAGATTGCCCTTGAGAGCGATCCGGCGCTTGCCGACTTGAAGGTTTAAGACTGCTTGTCAGCTTCTTTGTTTGTGATGCCTTTATTACCGGGCTTGATTTGTGCGGGATATGGTGGCAACTTGCCTCCGTATTTGGATTCGCTTAATAAAGGAGGCGACCCGAAATAAACGTCAGTCACGACGGTTGTTGCAATTATCATGAAGACATTTCACGAGCTTTCGTTGGAAGAGCGCATCAATATTTCCCACCAACAGCTTGAACGGATGCGGCGTCCGAACGGCGGCTATATCGCCAGTCCTTACACGGCCGAAGATGGTTCTGGCGACGCTTATAATGTGTTTTGGATTCGCGACATCATGTTCGCCACCTACGCCAACGAATATCTTGGCTGCTTTGACAAGATGGTGGAGAGCTTTCGTCTAGTGCTGGATATCTTCAAGCGCTACCACTCACGCATTATACAAGCCTCCATCATCAAGCCGGATGTGCGGCATCAGACGGGCCAGTTCATGCCGGCCCGTGTGCATCCGACCACGCTCGATACCATCACCGATACGTGGGGGCATCATCAACTCGATGTCTATGGGCTCTTCATGTATAAGATGGGCGACCTCATCAAGAAGGGTTACGGTTTCCGGTTCAGGCCCGAGGATTTTTTTCTGCTAAGCCACATCCGTAATTATATTTTCAACATGGGCTTTGAGCCCGACTATGGAATGTGGGAGGAAGGGCCGGAGGAACATGCCAGCAGCTTCGGTGCGGTGTTGGGCGGTCTGATGATGTGGTTTGATCAGGGTTACTACGACTACAAATACCGGCACAAAATTGACATCAGTCACTATGTTCCTGTGAGTGAGCGGATGATTGCCGATGGCAAGCGGTCCTTGGCGCGCGTGCTGCCGCGCGAATCCGAAAGTCGGCCCTTTGACATGGCGCAGCTCAGTCTTATCTGGCCTTACAACATTGTGGATTACCACACCAAGAAAATTATTCTTCACCACATCGAGACGCACCTCGTCGGCAAACGCGGTGTGTGTCGTTATCCCGGTGATGTGTATTGCGGCAAAGGTCTTGTGCCTGGTGAGAACCAAACTGCCGAATGGCCGCTGGGTTTCGCATGGCTTGCGATCTGTTATGCCAAGCTGGCCGAACATGGTCAGGATTTTGACGAGCACCGTCGGCCTGTCCACTTCGACTGGGCGCAGCGCCGGAATTATTTCAACAAGGCTGTGGAATATTTTCAGCTGCTCGAAAAAAATATGACGCCCGAAGGCTGTGTTCCGGAAATGTATCTGGGTGATCAGCCCGGCCACAACACGCCGCTGGCATGGGCGCAGAGTTTTCACATTATCTCCGGCCAGATGCTGACCAATCTTTCCGCCGCGCATCCCCGGGAGTTCAAGTTGCCGCCGGAAGTCCGGCATCGTCATACGGTGCAGCCGGCCTTTGCTTGAAAGCTTGGGGTGGGCGTTTTTGCCGAAGCTGCCGGCATGGGGCAATCTTATGTTGAGCCACTCCGCCGTCGGGCCCACATATCAGATTTTGGACAAAGGCCTGTCAGATTTCGGGCAGAAAAAACTGCTTAATAACAGGACGATGCTTCTGCGGTCTCACGCAAAACTTCATTTTACCACGACAAAAATTGTCGATAATAAAACAAGTTGTGTGTGGTTCAAAGTAGATGACCGGCATAAGGTTTGTTTAGTTGTGGAACAAATCATTGCCAATCCTTTGATCAGTATCGCACCGGTGAAGCGAAAAGTGACTTCAGTTTTTCATCCGCCCATGCGTGAGACCGCTTTTGACCGTCCCCGGGATTTTCTGGGCAGCCGCTATGTGTATGCGGTCATTTCTTCGCGGGCAGGCGGGTTGACGCTGGGGGTCAACATGAACCCCGACAAGAAATGCAATTTTGATTGTTCCTATTGTGAGGTGGATCGTCGCACACCTTCAAAGGAATCGAATTTGGATGTGGACGTGATGGCGACGGAACTACGCAAGGCCATTGGGTTCATTCAGAGCGGCAAGCTTGTGGATAGGCCGTTGTATCATACCTTGCCGGCAGAATTGCTAAAACTTCGTCATGTGGCATTGAGCGGCGACGGCGAGCCAACATTGGCGGCGAATTTTTCCGAGGCGGTTCAGGCGGTCGCCCGTGTGCGCGCCCTCGGTGGATTTTTCAAGGTGGTGCTCATCACGAACGGCACTGGGTTGGATCAGCCTTCGGTGTTGCAAGGTTTGGAATTTCTTACCAAATCAGACGAAATCTGGATCAAACTTGACGGTGGCACCCAGGCTTTAATCGACAAGGTGAACCGTCCCGACGTGCCTCTGGAAAAAATTCTATCGAATATCCTGCTGGTCGGACGATTGCGTCCGGTGGTCATCCAGAGTTTGTTTCCGGCCATCCATGGGGAAGAGCCGCCCTTCGACGAAATTCGTGAATACTGCCTGCGCCTCAAAGAGCTCAAGGCGGGTGGCGCGCAAATTTTCTTGGTTCAAATCTACTCGGCCGCGAGACCTCGGGTAAACGCCGAATGGGGACATCTGCCGTTGCGGGTGCTTTCGCAAATTGCACAGATGGTGCGGCAGACGACCGGGCTTCGCGCGGAAGTTTTCTGAAATCAATTTTTCTTGTCGGCAAAACAAAAAACCAGACTCACGCGAGTCTGGTTTTTTGTTGGAGTAAACCGCCTAAGCAAGGTTTCACTGGGCCGTGTAGCCAGTGAGCGCCTTCATGTATTGAGCGCGTTCAAAAGCCGCCGGTTCGGGGCATTTCTTTTGGCTCAAGCTGCCTTTGAGTTGCGTGACTGATTCGTATTCGTGTTCCACCAGCCAGTCCTTGAGTTCGCGTTCAATCATCCCGATTTGCGGAATGCCGTGGCGCAAGAGCGTCGAGCAAAGCATCGTCACATCCGCACCAGCCATGAGCATCTTCAAGGCGTCGGACGCCCGATGGATGCCGCTAGTCGCGGCGAGGCTGGCGTTGAGGCGGCCATAGAGCAGGGCAATCCAGCGCAACGGCACACGCGCCGCCATCGGCGTGCTCAACAGGATGTTCGGCTTGATCTCCAGAGATTCCAGTTCAATGTCCGGCTGGTAAAAACGGTTGAACAACACCAGTCCGTTGGCGCCGGCCTGGTCGAGCCGCTTTGCCATGTTCGCGAAGTTGCTAAAAAACGGGCTCAGTTTCACCGCAACTGGAATGGTGACTTCCGATTTGACCGCCTTGAGGATGTTGATATAGGTGTCCTCGACGGCTTCACCGGATAAATCCATGTCGGTTGGGATGTAATAAATATTCAACTCCAGCGCATCCGCACCGGCTTTCTGGATTTGCTTGGCGTATTCTGTCCAACCGCCGACGGAGGAACCGTTCAGGCTGGCGATGATGGGGATGCGCGTGGCCTTTTTCGCCGCCGCGATGTGCTTGAGATATTCCTCCGGGCCGAGTTTGAATTCGTCCGGTTCGGGAAAATACGACAGCGCTTCCGCATAACTTTCCGTGCCTTGCTGCAAATTCTGATGCAGTTCCAGCCGGTCTTGGCGCAACTGTTCTTCGAACAGCGAATACAGCACCACCGCCGAGGCGCCGGCGTCTTCCATGCGTTTGATGTTGTCAATGTCCTCCGACAATGGCGAGGCGGAGACGACCAGCGGCGAACGCAGCTTCAGGCCGAGATAGTTGGTTGAAATATCCATAATATTTTTCGGTTGGTGGTTGAATCAGGCTTCGGTTGAGGTCGTCGGTTTTGCCGCTGGAGCGGTTTCGGCCTTCGTGTCGCGTGCGGCCATGAAGGAGTAAAATTTCCAGCGTCGGTCGGCCTCGACTTGCGATTGCGCAAAGAATTTTTTGGCGTCCTCCGGTTTGCTTTTCGTAAGCATCTTAAACCGGTTTTCCGACATCATGAAATCCTGCACCTTGGCCTTCGCCGCGCCGGAATCAAGTTGCAACGGGTTCTCGCCGCGATCCGCCCGGCGTGGGTCATAGCGATACAGCAGCCATTGGCCGGATTCGACTGCAAGTTTCTGCTGCTTCGCGCCGATGCCCGTGTCCAAGGCGATGCCGTGCGCGATGCAATGGCTGTAGGCGATGATGAGCGACGGTCCGGGATAAGATTCCGCCTCGATGAACGCCTTGAGCGTGTGTTCATCTTTTGCGCCCATCGCGACGCTGGCGACGTAAATATTGCCGTAAGCCATCGCAATCAGGCCGAGATCCTTTTTGCCCGCCGGTTTGCCGCCGGCGGCGAATTTTGCAATCGCACCGCGAGGCGTGGACTTGCTCATCTGGCCGCCGGTGTTGGAATAAACTTCGGTGTCCATCACCAGCACATTGACCTTGCGACCGCTGGCGAGGACGTGATCCAAACCGCCGTAGCCAATGTCGTAAGCCCAGCCGTCGCCACCGAGAATCCACACGCTCTTTTTCACGAGTTGGTCGGCGAGCGGAACCAAAAGCTTCGCTTCGGGCGTATCGAGCTTCGCGATCTTTTGCTTCAAGACTTCGACGCGTTCGCGCTGGTCATAAATGCCAGATTCGTCGCTCTGGTCGGCGTTGAGAATGGCGATAACCAAGTCGTCGCCGAGTTGTGGGGCGAGTTTTTTCAGGAGTTCGTCGGCGAATTCCTTTTGCTGGTCAATCGAGACACGGAAACCGAGGCCGAATTCCGCGTTGTCCTCGAACAGCGAATTGCACCAAGTCGGGCCTTTGCCGCACTTGTTCGTGGCGTAGGGAGTGGTCGGCAGGTTGCCGCCGTAGATTGAGGAACATCCGGTGGCGTTCGCGATGACGGCGCGGTCGCCGAACAATTGCGTGAGCATCTTGATGTAGGGCGTTTCACCGCAACCCGCGCACGCGCCGCTGAACTCAAAGAGCGGTTGCAGTAACTGCTGCTGGCGGAGTGCTGTGGTCTTGATCTTGCGCCGGTCGAACTCTGGCAGCTTGAGAAAATAATCCCAGTTCACAGCTTCCGCCGCGCGCAAGGGCGGCTGCGGACGCATGTTGATGGCCTTGAGTTTCGCCTCGGTTTTATTCTTGGCCGGGCAGACTTCCACGCAGATGTTGCAGCCGGTGCAGTCTTCCGCTGCGACTTGCAGCGAAAATTTCATGCCTTTGAATTCCGGCACGCGCGAGTCGCAACTCTTGAACGTCGGCGGCACATCTTTCAATTCCGCCGGGTCATATACCTTGGCGCGGATGGTGGCATGCGGGCAGATCGCCACGCATTTCAAACATTGAATACAGGTCTTTTCATCCCACACCGGAATTTCCAGCGCGAGGTTGCGCTTCTCGAATTGCGCCGTCGCGGTTGGGAACGAACCGTTGTTCGGGAATGCGCTGACGGGCAGCTCGTCGCCGTCACCGGCGGCAATTTTGCCCAGCACATTGCGGACGAACGTCGGGGCGTTGGGCGTGATGGACGGCAGCAATGGCCCGGTGCCATTGACCTTGTTGTTAGCCACAGCGACTTCGTGCAGATTGGCCAGTGTGTTGTCCACGGCTTTCAAATTCATGTTGACGATTTCGTCGCCTTTTTTGCCGTAGGTTTTCTTGATGGAATTTTTGATGGCCGCAATCGCCTCATTCTTCGGCAGCACGCCCGAGAGCGCGAAGAAGCAGACCTGCATGATGGTGTTGATGCGTCCGCCCATGCCGCTTTCGCGTGCGACCTTGGTGGCATTGATGACGAAGAATTTGGCTTTCTTCGCAAGCAACGTCTGTTGCACCGGCGTTGGCAGTGTTGCCCAGATGGCTTCCTGCGAGTGCGGGGTGTTCAGCAGGAATGTTCCGCCAGGCACCAAACTACGGAGCATTTCGTAGCGCTCCAGAAACACCGGCAAGTGACACGCAACGAAGTTGGAACTGGTGATGAGATAAGAAGAGCGGATGGGCTGCGGACCGAAGCGCAAATGAGACACGGTCATCGAACCGGATTTCTTCGAGTCATAAACGAAATAACCTTGCGCGTAGTTTTCCGTTTCTTCACCGATGATTTTGATGGAGTTCTTATTCGCACCTACCGTGCCATCGGCACCAAGACCGTAGAACAGCGCGCGGACGACATTAGCTGGCTCGGTGGAGAAATTGGCATCGTAAGGCAGACTCGTGTGATTCACGTCGTCATTGATGCCGACAACGAAATGATTTTTCGGCGACGTAGCGGAAAGATTGTCGAACACCGCCTTGACCATCGCCGGCGTGAATTCCTTCGAGGACAAGCCGTATCGACCGGCGAACACCTGCGGCAGCGTCTTCAGATGTGAGCGTCCGGCGGCGGTTTCTTCCATCAACGCCGTGACGGCGTCCTGATAGAGCGGGTCGCCCGTCGCGCCCGGTTCCTTGGTGCGGTCAAGCACCACGAGGCGCTTGACCGAAGCGGGCAGGGCAGCAATGAAGCGCTTGCCATCGAAGGGCCGATACAAACGCACTTTCAGGATGCCTATCTTTTCGCCTTTGGCCACCAGTGCTTCCACGGCTTCATGCGCGGCTTCGGCTCCGGAACCCATCAACACGATTACGCGCTCCGCGTCTTTCGCCCCTACGTAATCGAACAAATTGTAACTGCGGCCTGTAAGTTTCGCGAATTCGTCCATCACGCCTTGCACGATGTCCGGGCACTTGGAATAAAAGGCGTTCGCCGCTTCGCGCCCCTGGAAAAACACATCGGGATTCTGCGCCGTGCCGCGCAACACTGGTTTGTCCGGGGTCATCGAATTTGCGCGATGCGCCGCTATGAGTTTGTCGTCAACCAACGCACGAATGACTGCATCCTCCAAGAGTTCAATCTTGGAAACTTCGTGTGATGTGCGGAAGCCGTCGAAGAAATGGATAAAAGGTAGGCGTGATCGCAGCGTAGCGGCCTGCGAGATTAGCGCGAAATCCATCGTCTCTTGCACGGAATTCGCGGAGATCATGCCCCAGCCCGTAGATCGACAGGCCATCACGTCGCTATGATCGCCGAAGATGGAAAGCGCGTGCGTGGCCACCGTGCGGGCGGTGACATGGAATACCGTCGGCAGCAGTTCCCCGGCAATCTTGAACATGTTCGGAATCATCAGCAGCAAGCCCTGTGACGCCGTGAACGTGGTGCTCATCGTGCCCGTCTGCAACATGCCGTGGACGGCCGCGACCGCGCCGCCTTCGCTTTGCATTTCCACGATGGCGGGCTGGGTGCCCCAAAGGTTCTTTTTGCCTTCCGACGCCCACTGATCGCACCATTCGGCGATGGGGGAGGACGGCGTGATGGGATAGATCGCCATCGTCTCGTTGACGCGATAAGCGACGTAGGCGGCGGCCTCGCAGCCGTCAATTGTTTTGAATTTTTTCATGACAAAAACAGGTTGGTGTTTCGGTGTTGCGGGTGGTTGGTTAATAAGTGTAAGTGGCGTTGAAAAGATTGCTGTCCGGGTCATGGACGACCTTGAAGCCGACCTTGCGGCAGATGTGGTGCATGGCGTGATTGTCGGCGAGCACCTGCCCGGTGATGCGGTCCAGTTTTTCAACCCGGCCGATTTCGATGAGCCGGCGCAGCAGTTCGGTGCCGAGCCCCTGCGTCTGCCAGGAGTCGCTGACCAGCACCGCGAATTCCGCCTCATTGCGGCCATGCTGTTTGCTCAAACGACCGACGCCGAGGATCTTCTTCTCTTCACCCTTGGGGGTTTTGAGTTCCGCGACGAGCGCGATTTCGCGGTCGTAATCGTTGAAGCAAATGCGGATCAGCCGCTCGTGCGCGACACGTTGTGACAGCTTGAGCGCCGAGAAATAACGGTTATAGACGCTCTCCTCGGACAACGTCTCGTGGAATTTCACCATTTGCGGTTCGTCTTCCGGCTTGATGGGGCGGATGACGGTTGCCGCCTTGTTTTTCATCTTCCACGGCGTGACGTATTGGTTCGGATACGGACGGATTGCGGAGTGCGGCAACTTGTCTTCCGGCGTCTTTGGGTCGTGCAACACGACGCGGCCGTCGAGCGCAAAAATACGTTCCGACGAGACGAGCAGGGGATTTATGTCGATTTCCGAAATCCACGGCTGCTCGACGACGAGCTGGCTGAACCGCACGAGCAATTGCTCGATGGCACCGAGGTTCGCGGCCTTGCGCCCGCGCACGCCCTTGAGTGCGGTGTAAATCTTGGTGCGTTCCATCATGCGCCGCGCGAGCGTGGCGTTGAGCGGCGGCAGGCCGAGCGCGCGATCCTTGAAAACCTCGACGAGCTGGCCGCCGGTGCCGAAGAGCAGCACCGGGCCGAATTGCGGGTCAAGGCTGCTGCCGATGATGATTTCATAACCGTCGAGCTTGATCATCGGTTGCACGGTGACGCCTTGGAAATGTTCCTTGCCGACTTTCTTGGCGCAGGAGCTTTCGATGGCCTTGTAAGCTTGGCGCACCGCTGAAGCGGTGCGTAGATTCAGTTGCACGCCGCCGACATCTGTTTTGTGTGTGATGGTTTCGGAATGCAGTTTTAGCACGACCGGGAAGCCGAGTCGCGCGGCTTGTTTTACGGCGTCACTTTCGGTGGTAGCGATGTGCGTTTCGACCGTCGGGATGCCATAGGCTGCGAGCAATTTCTTGGATTCAAATTCCGTCAGCAGCGTGCGGCCGGACTTGCGGACTTCGGTGATGATGGCCGTGGCCTTCTCGCGATCAATTTCGCCGCGTTCGTCTTCGGGCGCGGCGGCGGGTGTTTCGTAAAGCTGGCGCAAATTTTCCGAGTAGCGCCACATGTAATAAAATGATTTCGCGGCACGATCGGGATACTTGAAGGTCGGGATTTGTGCCGCATTCAAAATGTCTTCGCCCTTGGCTACGATGTCGGCGCCCATCCAACTTGCCAGCACCGGCTTGTTTGGGATGTGTGCGTAAGGCTTCAGGCATTCGGCGGTCGCGGTCGGATCGGTCATCGCCTGCGGCGTGAGGATGACGAGGATGCCATCAGTGTTCGGGTCTTTGGCGGCGATCTCCAGTGATTTGGCGTAAAGCTCCGGCTTGGCATCGCCGATGATGTCCACGGGATTGTTGTGGCTCCAAGTCGGCGGGAGAATGGCATTGAACGCGGCCATGGTTTCCGGCGAGAGATCAGCCAGTTGCGCACCACTGCCAATAAGCATATCGGTGGCGATGACACTGGGGCCACCGGCATTGGTGACGATGGTCAGGCGCGGCCCCTTCGGGCGCGGCTGCTTGGCGAGCACTTCCGCCATGTCGAACAATTCAGAAATCGCTTCGACGCGCAGCACACCGACGCGTTGGAATGCCGCTTGCAACACTTCATCGCTGCCGGTCAGCGAACCCGTGTGCGACGCGGCGGCTTTCGCTGCGGCTTCGGTGCGACCGGGCTTGATGACAATGATTGGTTTGGTCAGCGCCACTTCGCGTGCGGCGGAAAGGAATGCTCGGGCGTCGCCGATGGATTCCATATAAATCACGATGCTCTTGGTGTTCGGGTCGTCGCCGAGATGGTTGATCAAATCGCCCCAGCCGACATCAAGCATTGAGCCAAGTGAAACGAACGCGCTGAAGCCGACGTTTTCCTTCAAGCTCCAGTCGAGAATGGCCGTGCAGAGCGCGCCGCTCTGGCTGATGAAGCCGACGCTGCCCGGTTTGGCCATGTCGGCGGCGAAAGTGGCGTTTAATTTTGAGCCGGGCACCATCACGCCCAAGCAGTTTGGTCCGACGATGCGGATACCGGCCTTGTTAGCTTCTTCCAGAACCTGACGCTCAAGTTCCACGCCGACCGGGCCTATTTCCTTGAAGCCGGCTGAGATGATGATGACACCCTTCACGCCTTTTGCGCCGCAGTCTTTCACGATGCCCGGCACTGTCGGCGGTGGAGTGATGATGACGGCGAGGTCGGGAGTTTCCGGCACGGCGGTGATGCTGGTGTAAGCCGGCAAACCGAGCACGGTTGGGCGCTTGGGGTTTACGGGGTAAATTTTTCCAGCAAAGCCGCCTTTGATAAGGTTGTCAAGAATTGTGCGGCCTACGCTGCCGAGGGTTTCTGTCGCGCCGATGACCGCCACGGATTTGGGCGAGAAAATCGAATCCAGCGGGCGCCGGGTAGTGTGATGCAGAATGTCGTGTGCGGACTCTAGCTTGGTCGAGGAAGTTGGAAGATTGCTCATATTTAAATCAGTCAGTTAAAATTCATTACTGCGAAGAAAATGGCAGCAGTGAACGTCGCCGACTTCCTAGTATTTGGCAAATCATCACCAAATATTGTCACCCGATGCGACCGCAGCTTAAACCGACAATGAAGCCTCAGTTTTGACCCTGCGAATCCACCCAGCGCACCGCGAAACGAACCAGTTCAGTCGCGGTCTTCAGGCCGAGTTTCTCCTTGATGTTTGCGCGATGGACTTCGACCGTCTTGATGCTTAGATGAAGTTGTTCCGAAATGGCGCGTGTGCCGATGCCGTTGCCGATGAACTGGAATACCTCAAATTCGCGGTCGGACAACTGTTGCACCGGCGAGCTGTAATCCTTCGGCTGGTTGCCGGAGAAGTTTTCCAGAATGCGCGAGGACATTTTCTCGCTGACAAAAATCTTTCCGGCGAGCACTTGGCGGATGGCGTGAAGAAATTTCTGTCCGCCTTCCTGTTTCATGATGTAGCCGCGCCCGCCCGCGCGCAGCACGCGGCTGGCATAAATCAGCTCATCGTGCATCGAGACCACCAGCAGTGGTAAATGGGGATGGATGGCATGGATGTCCTTGATCAGTTCCAAGCCGTTTTTGTCCGGCAGTGAAATGTCCAGCAGCGCGAGGTCAAATTTCTGCTTTGTGACCAAATTGATGGCCTGACCGGCATTGTCGGCTTCGGCGGACACTTTCAGATCCGGCTCGTTATCAATCAACTGCGCCAGTCCAGTGCGCATCATCGGGTGATCATCCACAATCAGGATGCGCTTGGCCGTGGTTTTTGTTTTGGCTGCCATGTGATTATTTTTTGGGTGCGCTGCAAATGACCGTGACGCCGCCGGTTGCGTTCTGCTCAATCGTCACGGTGCCGCCGACCATGCTGATGCGCGTCTGCATGATGCGCAGGCCCATGCCGTTGCCGCCGGTGAAATTTTTCGGAAAACCGATGCCGTTGTCACTCACCTGCAGGTGCAATCGCGCCGGATCTTCACGCAGTTGGATAGAGATTTTTTTGGCCTTGCCGTGCTTAAGTGCGTTGGAAACCGCTTCCTGCACGATGCGAAAAAGATGGGTCGCAGCGGCGTGATTATCAAATTTCACGACTTCGGCGCATTCGAACGAGCATCGCACCCGGAACATTTTTTCCGTGTTCAACGCCAATTCCGTCAGGGCGGACATCAGCCCTTCGGATTCCAGTGTGACCGGTGAGAGTCCGCGCGCCAGCAACCGTGTCTGACTGATGGCCTCACGCACCGCTTTGGCAATCTCCGTGGCGCGGGCGGCGGCTTCCTTGGATCTGCTGCTGAGTTTCTGCGCCAGCACCTGACTTAACATCTCAATGCCGGCGAGGTGCTGGCAAAGCCCGTCGTGCAGATCCTGGCCGATGCGGCGTTGCTCACGTTCGCTGATCTCCAGTATCTCTTTTTCCAGCCGCTTGCGTTCGGTGATGTCGCGGATGAAGCCGGTGAAAATCCGGCGGTCGCTCAACTTCACTTCGCTGACGGACAGATCGATCGGGAACAGTGTGCCGTCCTTCTTGCGGGCAATGGTCTCCCGTCCGATGCCGATGATTTTGGCGTGGCCGGTGTGTTTGTAATTTTCAATGTAACCGTCGTGCCGTTCCCGGTGGGGCGTGGACATCAGCACGCTGACATTTTTGCCGATAACTTCCGATGCGGCGTAGCCGAAGATGTTTTCTGAGGCGGGATTGAAAGATTCGATGGTGCCGCGTTCGTCAATCGTGATGATGCCTTCGACGGCGGTTTCCAGAATGGCGCGCAGCCGTTCCTCGCGGTCACGCACGGCGGATTCGGTGCCGGTCGCAACTGGTGTTTTTGGTTTCTTCCTCATCCCGTTGACAGCGGGAATATCGGAAATTTGCCGGCCAAAGCCAATGCCAATCGCCGAATCAAAAATGATCCGTGGTTGGGGCGGAACCTTGGGCAGGCGCATCGGCGCGGTCAATGCGCCAGCAATTGCGCGCGATATTCGGTGGGCGACTGGCCGAGAATTTTTTTGAACACGCGATTGAAATGGGTGAGCGATTGGAAGCCCACTTCAAATGCGATTTCGCTGACCCGCAAGTTCGGGTTGAGCAGCAGATTCTTGGATTTTTCAATGCGGACCCGCGCGACGTAGTCGGTGAAATTGATCCCGGTAACCTTCTTGAACATCTTGCAAAAGTAGTAGCTGCTCATGTTCACCGCCTTGGCGACTTGGCCAAGGGAGATTTCCTCGGTCTGATGTTCCAGGATGTAATCACGCGCCTTGGTGATGACGGGCGGCTCGGAGTTTTCCTGCTGGATAAACACCTGATTGCTCAACATTGCCAAATGCTGGGCAAAAATTGTCAGTAGCTTGACCGCTGAATCATGTTCTTTTTGGGAAACCACCTTGCCGGAGAAGTAGGCTTTTTGCAGCGATTCGCGGTCGGCTTCCACGCCCCATTTTTGAGCGAGCTTGAACACTTTATCAAATTGTGCGGCGGTGGGCTTTTTGCGGAAGACCTGTCCGATCTGAAGATAGCCGACAAGCCGGTCGCTCATGCGCACTGGCACGGCACTGTCGCTCAACCCGACCGGGCAGACGACGGTGTTGGGCTCGGTGGCAGCCTGTTGGCACAGGTGTTCCTGCGTTTGCAGGCAGGCGGCGCAGGAGCGGCTTTTTTTGGAAAGCAGTGCGCAAAACGCATTTTCATTTCGCTTGCCGTGGTGCGGCAGTTGCCAGGTCTCGACCGGCTGCAGGGCGATGGGCAGGCCGGTCAAGTCACCAAAGGCGCGTTCGTATTCGCGGTAGGTGCGGGAGTTGGTTAACGCATCCACCAAGGCGCGGTTGTTGTGGCCGTTTTCGGCTCCGACGGCGGAGAATCCGTTGGTGGAAAAATCGCGGCTGGCGTTTTCGGTGGTTGAGTTGGATTTAGCAAATATTGTTTGCATGAGTGCAAATTACGCTAACCCGAGGCGTCCAACAATTGGCGGTATGCCTGATTGATATTGCGGAGCTAACACTAGTCAGCTAGGGGAAACTCCTATATTTGGCTTCGTTTCTGTTTCCAGCATCCGAGCTGGTTTGATGGTGCCTTGCGAAATTGGCTTTGCTTGGCGCGCCAAATCCGCCAACTTGCGCGCCGGAATCAACGCTTGAAAACGCTGCGCAAATATCTCACCGGCCAGGTGCTGGCCACGCTGCTGCTTACCGTGGCGGTGTTTGCCTTCGTGGTGATATTGCTGAACTGCTTGCGCGAAGTTTTGCCGCTGCTTTTTGGCGGTCACGTCCGGCTCGGGCTGGTCTGCAAGGCGCTGGGTTTGCTGGTTCCGTTCGCGTGTGTCTATGCGCTGCCGATGGGGTTGATCACGGCGACGCTGTTGGTGTTCGGTCGTTTCAGCGCCGATCAGGAATTGACCGCCGCCCGCGCCGGGGGCGTGAGTCTGTTGTCGCTGATCACGCCAATCTTGTTACTGAGCCTGTTGTGCTGTGCGCTCAGCGCGTGGTTCAATATGGAACTTGGTCCGCGGGCCCGCGTCGCGTTCATCAACCTGAAACGGGAGTTGCTGGTGGATCTTGCGGATGCGCAAATTCCCGAGGGCCGGCTGGTTCGAGATTTCCCCGGTTATCTTTTCTACTGTGAAAAGAACAACAACGGCGATTTGCAGAATGTGATGATTTACCGAATGCAAAATGAGACAAACGTCGAGACGCTGATCAAGGCATCGCACGGGCGGCTGAATCCCGATCGCGCAAAAAACCAGCTGGTGGTGGATTTGGTGGACGCGCGAACCATTACCGCCGGTGCGCGGGTTGCCATCAATTCGTTTCCCACGGTCTCATTGAATCTGAGTTGGAATGCCACGACCAATCGCCCGGTCAAACCTAAAATCAGCGATATGACCTTTGGTCAATTGCGGCAGGAACTGTTTGAATTGGATCACTTGAACCTAACTGGGGCGGTAACGAACAGTGAACTCAAGGTGCCCAAGAAAAATCTGACCGAACCGGTGCTGGTGGCGATGCACCGGGAAATCGCCTTTTCGTTCGCGTGTTTCGGCTTCACCTTGGTGGGGATTCCGTTGGGCATTCGTGTTCATCGTCGCGAGACGAACGTCGGTATCGGCATCGCCTTGATTTTGGTTTTGATTTATTACGGCTTTGTCATGTTGGGAGAATCACTTTCGGCCCATCCGGAATTGTTCCCGCATCTGATTCTTTGGATTCCCAATTTTATCTTCCAAGCTGTGGGGGCCGTGTTGTTGTGGCGGGCGAACCGGGGAATTTGACGTCGGCGAATCTTGCGGGGGAATATCAACGGTTGTTCCGCCGGAAAACTTTGCCGATTTCCGCCTGATCCGTTGGCTTGACGAGAATCTCGTCAATGTTCACATGAGGCGGACGGCTTGCAACCCAGACGAGAATTTCCGCAATGTCTTTGGCGGTGAGCGGATTCATGCCCGCATAAACCTCTTTGGCTTTTTGCTTGTCGCCTTTGAATCGCACCATGGCAAATTCCGTCTCGGCCAGACCAGGATCCACGGTGCCGACGCGGATGCCTGTTCCAAGCAATTCATGACGCAGCACACGCGTAAGGGCCAGTTCGGCGGATTTTGCGGCGCAATACGCCGAGGCTCCGGCATAAGCCGTGCGCCCGGCGATGGAGCCAATATTGATGATGCTGGCGCCTTTGTCGCGGACCAGCAACGGCAACGCGGCGCGGGTGACGCGCATAAGACCGAGAGTGTTGGTTTGAAGCGTCGTTTCCCAATCCGTGTCCTTGCCTTCCGCAATGGTGTCCAGTCCATGCGCCCCGCCGGCGTTATTGATGAGCACATGCAGACGGCTGGTTTTGCTTTTGGCCCACCGGGCAAAATTTTCCACACTGTCCGTCAGCGAAACGTCCAATGAATGAAACAACGCCGCTGGAGCGCCGTTTCTTTGGGCTTGGCGGGCGACTTTTTCCAACCGGTCTACCCGGCGCGCCCCCAGCAGCAATTTTGCACCTTCCGCCGCGAAGGCTTGCGCCGCCGCGGCGCCAAAGCCACTGGAAGCTCCGGTGATTAAAACCCACTGATTTTTGAGTCGGGACATAAATGGAAGTGTTATGGTTTGTCAGCCTTCAAATTGCGGCGAAGACTGGTGGAGCCTAGGGGGTTCGAACCCCTGACCTTCTCATTGCGAACGAGACGCTCTACCAACTGAGCTAAGACCCCATCCAGATTTGGACTAAATACCGACCGCAAAATTGTAAATTACTCTTAAGTTCGCTGGCAAGATTAAACGTGCGAGCTAGACAGTGAATGATTTGGTTTATACCGATTGCCAATCATTCCACCTTGAGCCACAAATACTGAAGCGTCTCCGGAATCTGCACTTTTAAAGAACTTCCGGTTATCGTCGCCGCACCTTTGCCAGCAAGCACGGTGACTCGATGGTTTGTTCCAGAGAGCAGGGGCACTTCCAGCGACCAGTCTGCGCTAGGGTTCAATTCCCGAAAGACGAGGACGTTGGCACTTTTCTGATCCTGGCTGGCTGAAACGAATCCGGTCCAGCTAATTCCATCCGGCGCGGTGCCGACGGGAATAGTGTGGCCGGAGAAAATTTCTTCACGATGCGCTTTCCACAGTTTTACCAGCTTGGATACCGATGCCAGATAATTGGTCGGCAGGTTGGAAACTTCAAACCAACCCAGCGGATTGGCGAACATCACGGTGGCAAACAGCGCATCCGGTGTGTAGCGGCCCGGTGCCAGCGGGTCGGCTCCGTATTTTTCCGTGTTGCGCGCGTTGTTCAAGAATTCCATCCGCAGGCGCAAAGGATCGATGTAATGCGACAACTTCCACAGGTTTCGCAAGGTAAGGTGCGGCCAGTAATTGGGCCAGTCGGTGTAGCGGTTCTCAACAAAAATCGGGCCGACATTGGGTGTGCCAAAGAAACTTGGCCGCAACCCTGCCGTTGCGTCCGGATCGAAAGTCACTTGCCCGTCCGTCTCTTGGAGCACTTGCGCATAAAATTGTTGGAGGTTGGCCTCGGCCTTCGAGGTGGGAATCGCCACGGCATCGATCTTTACATACGCCACACCATATTTGTGAAAATTGTTCAGCACCAGATTCGCATCGCGTTGCCAGTTGACATTTTCGTCTTCTGAATCAGGCGCAAACCACAGACCGATTTTCATGTTGTTGGAACGGGCCGCTTCGACAATTGGTTTAAAACCATTAGGAAAGCGCGTTGGATGCGGCTGCCAAAAGTTGGTGTCTGCCGCGTAAAATTTGCCCCAAGCGCCTTTGCCGAATGCTGAGTTTCCTGTCATCCCTTCTTGCCAGCCATCATCGATTTGCACCACATCCACTCCCAGTCGAGCACCTGCCTCAATTTCCTGTAAAACAAATTTTTCGCTGATGCGCCCATCTTTTGATCGGTCGCCCCAGGTATTGCTTAAGAACATTCCGTCCCGCTTTGGTTCGTAGATTCGCAACTGGCGCTGATATGTCTGCAAGGCGCAGACGCGTCCGGCGCTGCCGCCCGAATAAGCGAGCAATGCATAGGTATAACCCTGGCCGGCAAAGCGGATCTGGCGGGCGCGGGCATTGACCTGACAATCACAGAGCGTGGGCAATGGCCGGGATTGAGGCAGCGGGGCTTTCTTCACGAAAACAAGACCTTCACCCGTTACCGGATTTTCCACCGAGAACACATTGCCGGTAAGCTGGAGATTTTGCTCGTTCAGCAGCATCCATTCGTTCTCCTGCATCAACTCGTTGTGCGCGTCCGTCTGATCATGGAATGTCGCCTGAGTCAGGAGTAAATGTGTCGGGGACAAAAAAAGGTTTTCCAGTGCGTCATCCGCCAAGGGTTGGTCTTTTGATCCTTGGCTATCCATCCCCGTCTCAATGCCCGTCACCCCGCCGGTTGGCGTGATGGCGGCAGGTGTTTTTGTGTTTGAATCAGTGCTCGCGTCAAAAAAAGTTTCCACGCCGCCCGCTCCCGGAAAGATGCGAAAGCGATAAACCAATGATTGAGAGCCTTTGGCAGTGACGATGACTTCCAGCGATTTTTCTTCGGTCACACCCAGCCGACCGGTGCGGGTGGCGACTGAAACATCGCGCGGCTCGCGGTGGAGGTTGGCGGGTTGTGGTGCCGGAGACTTGGCGGGCTGCCGAATCCATTCCGTGCTGGTATCCAGGTTGCGAAAAGAGGTGGCCGTCAACAAGCCATTGTCAATCCGCCAATGGCGTTCGAAATGAGCGTTCCCCAGCACAAGTTCATGCTCGTTCCAACGGGCGTAACAGCTTTCAAACTGAGCCGTGCCTGCGGTGGCGGAAAAGCTCAACCCGGCAAGAATGGATAAGCTGAAGAATATTTTAAGCACAAGGTGCCGCGATTTGGATTTTTGATCGTTCACGATGTTTTGGATTTTGAAGTTTTATTTTATACGATTCCGGCGGACGACCGTGCAATGTAATTTTTTAATCCTTTAGGACGCAGGGATTTTTCGCCGGGTATGGTTGGCACAAAATTCCTTTCCGCTTTTATTTTCAATCGGATGGTGTAGTTTTCCTGCCACGACATGATTTTGGTTTTGGATAACTACGATTCGTTCACCTACAACCTCGTCCAATATCTCGGCGAGCTGGGCGTGGACTTGCAGGTGCGGCGCAACGACGAGATTTCGCTCGACCAAATCCGCGCGCTCCGGCCCGAACGCATTTTGGTTTCCCCTGGCCCGTGTTCGCCGCGCGAGGCCGGCTTGTCCAATGAAGTAATTCGCACGTTTGCCAATGAGGGGATTCCGATTTTTGGCGTGTGCCTTGGTCACCAGTGCATCGGGCATACGTTCGGCGGGGAGGTGGTGGTGAATTACCGCATGATGCACGGCAAAGTTTCGCCGATTAAACACAATGGCCGAGATCTTTTTGAAGGAATGCCGAATCCGTTTCTTGCCACGCGTTACCATTCCCTGGTCATCAAGCGCGACACGCTGCCGGAAGTCTTGGAAATCACCGCCGAGACGGACGAAGGTGAAATCATGGGCATCAAACACAAGACGCTGCCCATCTGGGGCGTGCAGTTTCATCCCGAAAGCATTTTGACCGAAAGCGGTCGCACGATTCTGAAAAACTTTTTGAAACTGAAATAAAACTCATGGACGTTTTTTTGCTCAAATCCAAAATCCATCGCGCGACGGTTACCGGCGGCGATGTGAATTATGAAGGTAGTCTGACTATTTCTGCCGATCTCATGGAGAAATGCGGTCTGCAGGAATATGAACGCATTCTTTGCGGCAACATGGCCAACGGCAATCGTTGGGAAACCTATGCCATCAGTGGCAAACGTGGTGCCGGCGAGATCATCATGAACGGTGCCGTGGCGCATCTTGGCAAAAAGGGCGATGTGCTGACCATCATGAGCTTCGCGTCTGTCGGCAAAAAGGCGGCAAAGAAATGGAAGCCGCGCGTCATCGTCCTCGGCAAGGCAAATAAAATTGTCAGCACTCGCGGAATTTAAATTATTGTGGAAACAAAAAACGCGCCGAGATTACTCGGCGCGTTTTGCTTTGATTCGTGGTGTTAGCTTGAGGTTTAGTATTTCACCGCGTTCCAATTAAGAACATTCCAGAACGCTTTCAAATAGTCGGCGCGCTTGTTCTGGTATTTCAGGTAGTAGGCATGTTCCCACACATCCGCGCCGATGATGGGCGTGCCTTCCACGCCGGCTACAGCCTTGCCCATGAGCGGATTGTCTTGGTTTGGGGTTGAGACGATTTCAAGTTTGCCGTTATTTGAAACAAACCAAACCCAGCCGCTGCCGAAACGACCGATGCCCGCCGCTTCAAACTTGGCCTTAAAATCATCGAAGCTGCCGAAAGTGGTCTTGATGTCATCCGCGAGCTTGCCAGTCGGTGCGCCGCCGGCGTTCGGTCCGAGAATCTTCCAGAAGAACGAATGGTTCCAATGTCCGCCGCCGTTGTTACGAATCGGGCCGCGGACGGCATCGGGCACCACGCTCAAATCCTTAATGAGCTGTTCGAGCGACTTGGCTTCCAGCGCGGCGTTGCCGGCGATGGCCTTGTTGAGGTTGTCAACGTAGGCTTTGTGGTGACGACCGTGATGGATTTCCATCGTGAGCGCGTCAAAGTGAGGTTCGAGGGCCGCCTTGTCGTAGGGCAGGGCCGGGAGTTCGTGTGCCATAATTTTACTTTTATTGTTTTAGCTAAACCAATTTGGGATGACAAGTTGCGTCACCAATCAATGAAAATCAAGTGCGGATGATAGCAATTTTTTGGCAGAGTCCATCTCAAGCCGTGGTTAATCAATTATACACGTTAAAGTAACGGTTTTATTGCAGCTCAAAACGTGGATCCCCACCAATTAGTTGCGCCACAATTGGCATTGTGCACAACATATTGTGTTTTCCGCTTGCATCCAGCCGTAGGCTTTGGTTGAGTTGAGCAAAGCAGTTTTACGAGCTATGTATCTCAAAAATCTTACAGTTTTTGGCTTCAAGTCTTTCGCCGACAAAACGGCGCTGAACTTCCAGCCCGGCGTCACGGCCATCGTCGGTCCAAACGGCTGCGGCAAGTCCAACGTCTCGGACGCCATCCGCTGGGTGCTTGGCGAGCAGTCGGCGAAGGCGTTGCGCGGCGGCGAAATGGCCGACGTGATTTTCAATGGCACGGACGGCCGCAAACCGATGGGCATGGGCGAAGTCTCGCTCACGCTTGGCGGCGTCGGCGAAGAAAGTCTGAAGGCGGCAAGCGTGGAAGTTTCTTATGACGAAGTGACGCTCACGCGCCGGATTTTCCGCGACGGCGGCAGCGAATATTTTCTGAACCGCACGCCGTGCCGGCTCAAGGACATCCAGCAGTTGTTCATGGGCACCGGCGTTGGGCGCACGAGCTACAGCATTTTGGCGCAGGGCCACATCACCCAGATTCTTTCGAGCAAGCCGGAAGATCGCCGGATGATTTTCGAGGAGGCCGCCGGCATCACGAAATTCAAATCGCAGAAAAAGGAATCGCTGCGCAAGTTGGAATACACCGAGCAAAACCTGTTGCGCATCGCCGACACGATCAAGGAAGTGAAACGGCAAATTGGCTCGCTGCAACGCCAAGCCGGTAAGGCGCGGCGCTACAAACAAATTTCCCAGGAACTGCAACATCTCGAAACGCAGTTGGTGCGGCATCAGTTTGATGTGCTCCAACTTGAAATCGCCGAGAAGAACGCCGCTGTTGAAAATCTTCGCACCGAAATCGAGACCGGCTCAAACGATGTGCTGCGTTTCGAGAACGAAATCGCCACCTTGCGCGAGCGCTTGATGGAACTCGAGCACGAAGTCGCTGCGCAGCAGCAACGCGGATTGGAACTCAAGGGTGAGGCCGAGCGCCACGAGAGTCGCATCCATTTCAATCAGGAACGCATCCGCGAAATTGAATCGCAGAATGTTAAGGCTCTGGAAGAAATCGCGCAGGCCGAGGAGCGCCATCGCATCGCCCAAGAAGAGTTGGTCAGTGTGACCGAAAAACTTTCCGCCGCCGAAGCCGCGCTGGTGCAGCACAAAGAAACCTTGCAGGTCAAGCAAAACGCGCTGCGCGATGTCGAGGAAAACCTGCGTCAGCAGCAGGAAACCTTGCGGCAGGCGCAGTCCACGGCGTTTTCCGCCGCGCAGGATTTGTCCCGTGTGCGCAACGAAATCACCGCGCTAGACATGGCCAAGCAGGGCAACCTAGTCCGCCTCGAAAAACTCTCTGCCGAAAAGGTTCAACTCGAAGAGGAGCGCGTGCGGCTTGAAACGCGGTTGCAGGAATTCACCGCGAGCGTCGAGTTGGAAAAACTCACCGTCGCCACGACACGCGGTTCGGTGGAGCAGCGGCAAGCCCGGTTGAAAGAATTGCAGTCTGAACTTCACGCGTCGTCGCAGGAGCAGGACAAATTTTTGCAGCAGCAGGCCGAGAAGCGCTCGCGGCTCCATGTCCTCGAACAGCTCGAAGGTTCACACGAGGGCTTTGACGCCGGTGCGGTCGCGGCGTTGCGGCAGTCGCGCAGCGTCATCGGCTCGCTCGCTGACCGGATTCGCGTGCCGGATCAATTTGTCACCGCCGTGGAAAATGCGCTCGGCCACAATTTGCAGATCGTGCTCACCGAGCAGCCGTCGTCCGCGCAGGAAATCCTCGCCGACCTCAACGCCAACAAATCCGGTCGTGCGAGCGTCGCGGCGCTGGCTATCCAGCAGTATCAGGATGAAAAGCAACTTTCCTTTGCCGGCGAAATGGCTCCCGCTTCCGGTCCGGTGAGCGAATTGCCGAGCGGTCAGATTGTCCACGCGATGAGCGTGATTCAGGCCGAGCCGCAGGTTGAACCGCTGTTGAAATCTTTGCTGGGCCGCACTTTCATCGCGGCCGATTTGAACACCGCCACGGCGCAGATTCAAAACGGCCACGCCGGTTGCGACTTTGTCACGATGGGCGGCGAATTGTTGAACCGCCACGGCATTTACACCGGCGGCTATTTGAACAAAGGCAGCAACGGCAAGGCGCCCAGTTCGATTCTTGGTCGCAAGAATCAGATCACTGAGTTGCAGGCCGAATTGTCCGAGTTGCAAACGCGTGTGGAAGAAGCCAGCCGCAAGCGCGGCGCGCTGTTGAGCGAGCAGACGGAATTGTCCGCCTCATTGCAACAGGCGCAGACGGAATTGCGCGAACAGGAAGTCGCCATCGCGACGCGCGAAGGCGAGTTCAAGGCGCTGCAAAATTCCCAGCGATTGCTCGGACAGAAAATTGAAACCGTCGTTTTTGAAGTGCAAAGTCTCGCGGCGCAGGAACAGGAAGGCTTGCAGAAGCGCGAGGCGCTCACGGTGCGCCTGAACGAACTTGAAACGTGCGAACGCACCGCGCAGGAACAGGTCGCAGCGCTGACGGCGGAGTTGGAAAATCTCCGTCAGGCGCGCGATGCCGCGATGGCGGCTTTGTCCGAAAGCAAAGTCGCTTTGGCGTCGGACGAACAGCTCGCGTCGTCATTCCGCCAGCAGAAGATTTCACTCGGCCATCGCATCGGCGAGTTGGCGCAGTTGGTGGCGGCGCGGCGCAACGAGTGTTCCGCGTTCATCACCCGCAAGGAGCAGGCGGAATTCGAGATTCAGGATTCGCAGGCGAAGATTGAAAAATTGCAGCACGAACGCGAGCTGGTCAGCGCGCAAACGGCGGAGACCGTCGGGTTGAAGAACGCGCAGGAAGCCGAGATCGCGCAGCGCGACGAGAAGCTGCGCGCGCAGCGCAGCCGGTTGACGGAACTCCAAAATCAGCGCGGCGCGCTCGATGTCGAGCTGGCGCAGAAAAACATGGTGGTGCAAAATCTGCGCTGCAAGGTGCAGGAAAAATATCACCTGAACCTAGACGACATTCGCAGCGAGTGCATTACCATCACGCATGCGGAAGAAGGCCAGCCGAAGATTGAGACGCTTACGCCGGAACAAATGGCGGCGCATGGCGCGGCCACGGATTGGAACGCGGTGGGCGAACAGGTCGCCGCGTTGCAAACCAAGCTGGACGAAATGGGCCCCGTCAATCTGGTCGCCATCGAGGAATACGAGGAGACCGAGCAGCGACATCAATTCTTGACGCAGCAGCATGACGACTTGGTGAACGCCAAGACGCAGTTGCTGGAAATCATCAACCGCATCAACACGCAGACGCGCGAGATGTTCAAGGAAACCTTCGAGAAGATTCGCGACAATTTCCGCGCGATGTTTGTCGAGGTTTTCGGCGGTGGCAAAGCCGACCTCGTTTTGTCTGACGAGAACGACGTGCTGGAATCCGGCATTGAAATCGTCGCGCGCCCGCCCGGCAAGCAATTGCAGAGCATTTCGCTGCTGTCCGGCGGCGAGCAGACGATGACCGCCGTGTCGCTGCTGTTCTCCATTTATCAGGTGAAGCCCAGTCCGTTCTGCGTGCTGGACGAGTTGGACGCGCCGCTCGACGAATCGAACGTCGTGCGCTTCGTCAAGATTTTGCAGCGCTTTCTGGCGCACTCGCAGTTCATAATCATCACGCACAACAAGCGCACCATCGCGATGGCGGACGTGCTTTACGGCGTGACGATGCAGGAACACGGCGTGAGCAAGATCGTCAGCGTGAAATTTCACAAGGCGGAGGAGGCGCCGCTGTTACCGGGCACCGCCGAACCCGTAGCAGCCTGAGCGGGGTAGCGATCCGCTTCAACTTTGCGTCAATATCCCGGCAGCGTTTCCGTTACGCGCTGGATGCTTACTGATTTCCCCGTCGCGTCATCAATGCGGATGAGTGCGCCGTTAAGCTTGATGTTGTTTCGGGCGACATCGAAGCGTTGCGGCATTCCTGTCAGAAACTTTTTCAGCACCGGCTCGATTTCACGCCCCAGACAGCCGTCATGCGGGCCGGTGAATCCGGCGTCGCTTAAATAGGCGGTGCCTTGTGGCAAAATTTGCTCGTCCGCCGTCTGCACATGGGTGTGGGTGCCAACCACCGCGCTCACCTGACCATCCAAAAAACGACCAAAGGCGATTTTCTCCGAAGTGGCTTCGCCGTGGAAATCGACGAAGATGATTTTGGTCTGATGACGTAAACGGTTGACCTCGGCCTCGGCGGCAACGAATGGATTTTCCATCGGCGGCATGAATGTGCGACCCTGCACATTCATCACGCCGATGGGCGATAGGTTGCGGACTTGAAAAATATTCGCGCCACGACCGGGAACATTCGCGGGGTAATTCAGCGGACGCAGGAAGCGCGGTTCGCTGTAGAGCAGTTCTGAAACCGTCTTTTGATCCCAAAGATGATCGCCACTGGTGATGACATCCACCCCGGCGGAAAAAAGTTCGCCGGCGATCTGAGGTGTGATGCCGTTCCCGCCGGCGGAGTTTTCGCCGTTGGCGATCACGAAATCCAGTGCGTGTTCGTCGCGCAGCCGCGGCAGGATGGTCTGAACCGCCTTGCGGCCCGGTTCGCCCACGATGTCGCCGATAAAAAGAAGTTTCACTGGAAAAATTTAACCACGAAATTTCCGAAACACACGAAAAGAAATCAAAGCCAGAACGCCAGTCCACCCAAGGCGGCGGCAGCCAGCCAAAGCGTCAATACCGCTTGGGCCTGGTTCATACCGTAGCGTGTGAGCCGGTGCGAGAGATGATTGGTGTCGCCAAGCCATAATGGTTTCCGGTTAAGCGTGCGGAAAAGGCTGACTTGCGCGAGGTCGATCAGGGGGATAGCCAGCACCAGCAGTGGCGACAGCACCGCGAGCGGGCGTGGTTCCTGTCGCGTATAAAAATGCGGCAAGATTGCCATCATCGCGAGGAGGTAGCCGACGAGGTGGCTGCCGGCGTCACCGAGGAACGCGCGACCTTTTGGAAAGTTCCAAGGCAGAAATCCCACGAGGGCGCCGCACATCAGAAAGCCGATGATGGCGACGAGATATTCGCCCTTCGCGGCGGCGAGGAGCGCAAAGAAAAATGAGCCGATGGCACCGAGCCCGGCACAGAGGCCGTTCATATTGTCCATGAAGTTGAAGGCATTGATGATGGTGAGCAACCAGAGAATTGTGACGGTGTAGCTAAAGATATCGCTGTGGACAAACAGCGTGATGCGTTTGCAGGCGGTGGTGACGGCGATGGCGACAAGAATTTGTCCGATAAGTTTTGGCAGTGCTTTCAGTTCGTGTTTGTCATCCAGCCAGCCAAGCATGGTGATGGCAACCGCGCCAAATGCCAGCACCGCAAGTTCCGTCCCGCGTCGATCCAAGCCGTGAATGACTGCGGCTGCGGAAGCGGTTTTAATGACGCCCTGCTTCAGCAGCAGCGCACCGGCACCAAGCGGCAGCAGTATTCCCGTCAGAACGGCAAAGCCGCCGGCAAGCGGGACAGGCGTGTCGTGGATTTTACGATGACCGGGATCGTCCACGAGGTTGGTGTGGAGACAGTATTTACGCCAAAGCGGCAACACCAGCAGTGAGGTAGCGAACGCGCCGACAAAGGCGCAGGCAAAAAAATTCAGTGGAAACGTCACGCGCAAAGGCCGCGTTCAGCGGCGAGCTTTTGATAAACAGTGTATTGGTCGGCCACCATTTTTTCGACCGAGAAATTTTCTTTCACAAATGACCTGCCGAAACGGCCAAAGCGTTCGCGGAGCGAGGCATCGCTGGCAAGTTGCAAGAGTTTTTGGGCGGCGGCGTTTATGTCGCCCGTGCGAATCAGAAAGCCGGTTTTGTTTTCCAGACAGATTTCATCGGCCCCGTCGAAGTCATAGGCGACGATGGGTTTGCCGGTGGCCAACGCCTGTGGCAAGGCGCGTGAAAGTGCTTCGCGATGCGAAAGGTGAGCGACGCAATCCATGATGCCGATGTAGCGCGCGACTTCGCAGGGTGGCACGAGGCCGGTGAAGATTACTTTTCCCTCAAGGCCCAGCGAACGGGTTTTGCTTTCAATTTCGCGGCGCAACAAACCATCGCCGACGAACAGGAGCCGCGCTTGCGGGATCTGCGGCTGGATTTGGGCGAAGGCGGACAGTAAATCGGCATGGCCCTTGAGCCGGAAGATGCGGGCGATTTTGCCGATGACAAAATGATTCTCGTCGAGGCCGAGTGATCTTCGCAACGTCAGGTCGTTCGTCGCATTCAGGAAAGATTCCAGATTGAAGCCGCTGAAGATGCGGGTGTATTGTTTCGGTTTGCCGATGCCGGCGGCCAGATACAATTTGGTCATCGCATTGGCCGAGCAAAAGAAATGGTCAGTGGCATGCGCGGCATATCGCTCGGCGGCGGTGAAGATAAAATTGGCGAACAGTCCTTGAAAATTTCCAAATGACGGGCCGTGGAGATGGTGAATGATGGTAGGCACCCCGGCCCGCCGCGCTGCGATCCGGCCAAGAACGCCCGCCTTGCCGCTGTGGGTGTGGACAATTTCCGGTTTTTGAACGCGCAAAATTTTTTCCAGCCGGTGCAGAGCCATGAAATCTTTCAACGGATGAACCGGGCGGACAAGTTCCGGGATGATGGTTAAATCGCTTGCAGAATTACCTAATGCATTACGCACTTCAGTTTCGAGCGAACCTTCCGGCCCAAGGGTCGGCCCGGCGATCAACTTGATTTCAAGGCCGGGAATTGCGCGCAAGCCGCGAACGGTGCTGAGAGTGTTTTCCTGGGCGCCGCCGACAACGAGCCGGGTGATGATGTGCGTGACGCGCATGGCGTCATTTGCCGCGCAACTGCTTCATGCGTGCGCGGACGGCTGTAAATTCGACGGAATTGGTCGGAGCATTGGCGAGGTAAAGGTTGTAATTGCGGATCGCTTCATTGGTCTCGTGCTGACGCCAAGCCACTTCGGCGAGACCGTAGGCGACTTGAAACGAGTTGGTGTAGGTCGTTTGCAGTTTTCGGTAGTCAGTCCGGGCCTCTTTCAAGCGGTCGCTTTGCAAATACGCGAGGGCACGGTTGAAGCGGGCCACGGGATCGTTGGTGGCGATTTCCAAAACCCGCGTAAAAGCGGCTATGGCCTGCGGATATTCACCAATCTGCAGATTCGCCAGTCCTCGGCCAAAAAGCCATTGCGGAGCATCGGGAGTCTGCGCGAGCCGGCGATCAATGACGTGCAGCGCATTGGTAAAAAGGTTGCGAATGAAATAAACCCGCGTGGCGGTGGTCAGTAGGCTTTCATCGTCGGGATGCCGGCTGATTTCGGTTTCGAGAAAGCTGATGCCACGCGGTAAATCGTCTTTCTGGAAATGCGCGGCGGAGAGAAGGACGTTCAATTCGGTCGAGTTGGTTTCACTCAGGCCAAATCGCTTCGGATAAGTTTGCGGCTCGCGAAGCGCTTCCAGCGCCGCCTCCGGCAAGCGATTGAACAGGTAAAGCTGTGCCAGCCAGAGCCGGGTGGGCAGATGGTCAGGCGAAAGCTGGCGGATGCGGGCAAATGGGGCGATGGCCTGACGAAACAAGCCACCTTGCACGAGCAAGACACCGTTTTCAAAACACAGACTCGTTTCATCAAACGGACCGTTGGCGTTGAGAACTTCATTCCAATTTCGGTAGCGACCAAAGCGGTCGGCGGTGACCTTGGAGATGTTCACGGCGTCGGTTGACCCGGCTCTGAGATTGGCGTTGAAATCGTGGTTGATGGCGGCGGCCACATTTTCGGGGTTGAACTGTAATGCGGCGTTGAAGCTGGCCAGCGCCAGATCGAGTTCTCCCACCCGCTGAAGCAACACGCCCCAGAGAGTTAAACTGCGCGCGCAATACATGCCAGCAAAAATGGCGTTTGGATTGGATTCTGGTTGGGCGTGCAGATGCATGAGAAACCAGCCAAAGACATTAGTTGGGTTGCTGGGGTCGGGCAGGCTCAGGCTGCGCTGGACTACGGGCTGTAAATCCGCTGTGGCTTCTTTCCAAAAAAGTTCGTTTTCCACAATCAGTTTTTTATCGGGCAACGGTGGCATAAGATTGTTGGTCGGGAGCGGGAGCATTTTGTAAACCAAACCATGAGGTTCCTGATAAAATTGCTCAAAATAGTAACCAAAACTTGGATTCAAGTAATAAATGGCGTTGCTCTTGGAGAGCTGATTAAGCATGGCCACCAAATTGATTTGGTTGACGGATTGATTGCCTTTTTTACTGACGGTAAGCGGCCATTTGCGCGGATTTTTCTCGTGAAGATAACGGTGGTAGGCTGGCCAGTTTAACGACAGGGTATCAACCACGAGGTAATCCCGCAGAAGTCCTTCGCGTGCGAGCAAGGCTTGCGTCAAATATGCGCGCCGAGGCTGGATTTGATTTTGATCGTCACTGTCGCACAGAAGAATCGCCCCCTTGGGCGGGAGGTTTTTTGTGGCGAGTCGTGCGTATTTTAGCAAGGTGTTATCATTGGCATCACGGACAATCGGGGCGTTTTTGTATATCAGGAGCGTTAGCGTGAAAATTGAAAAAACGATGGTTCCAACCACAACCACCGGGCAGAGCCATTGCCAATTTGGCGGTAGCGCGGATTCCGGACGCGGAGAGCGTCGCGTAGGCACGGTTTTTCTTCCAAATATGAGCAGAAAGTAACCGCAATAATAGCCCAAGGCCAGTGCGGCCAGATAATAAAACGTCAAAAACGGGGAGCCGAGTCCCAATACGCGCGGACTGAATGGCGGGTCAAACATCAGCCAGACGCAGACGCCAAAGAAAGCCGCGTAGCCCACATGCAGTATATAGCCGGCAAAGGCAATGCCCAGCCGGCTTTTGTCTCCAAAACTAGAACTCCATCGCAAGGCTCCCACCAGCACCGGCAGGATTGTTGAGACTGAAATCAGCCCCAGATCGTGCCGCACCGAACTGCGGGTGATGGATTTGATGACCTGCCAGTCAATCTGCCAAACCGGTCGCAAAGACTCCCAGATACCAAGTGAAAAATTTACATTCATTGTCGCCAAGATGGGCAGCAGGAGAAATAACAGCATTCCGGCGAAGCCTGCCAATGACATACGGACAAGGAAATCCAGATTTAAAAAATCCAGTCCCCTTAGCCAGATGATCGCCATGATGAACAACGGGAAAAACCCCACCAGCGCCCAGTTGTCGGTCAGCCCGGCAGCATAAATTAGTGCGACGGCGGCCAGCCGCCATTGTTGCTCGTCGATCCGGTATTCCAGCAACTGCCAGATGATGAGGGCGAAAACCAGCAACTGGAACATCTCGCCGCTGTAGCTCGTTGACTGTTGCCAGAAGGCAAGTTGGAAGCCGGCGAACAACACGGCTATCACCGGTGGAAACCACGCCTGCCACCCGGTCAAAAAGGCCAGATCGTTCTTCTCGCGCTGGCGTTCAGCTTCTGTCCGGTCGTGGGGCAGCAACGCAACTGAGCGCGCCAGCAACCCCAGTGTCGCCGCCCCGCACAAGGCCGAAAACAGATTTAGCGCCAAGGGGATTTCCGTCGCGGGCAGCCAGCGGAGCGGGTAGGTGAAGAGGAATTGCAGCGGACAGTATATTTGCGGCTGCCACATCCAGCCGGAAATATTTGCCACCTGCCCAAGATTCTGGAGATTCACCCAACGATTGAGGGTGACGCAATAAACCAAAAACATGACGCCCCCCAGCAGCCATGGCAAAGCATACGGCGCAAAATTCCGGCGCGGGTCATTCTGCGTTTTTATAGGCATTCTGTTGTCCAATTGGAATTCATGTGCAGGGTGTTGGCAAGTTCAGTTTCGGCGTCGCAAATCGGCCACGCACTCGACGTGTTGTGTCTGGGGAAACATATCCAGCGGTTGCACCCGTGCCAGTTCAAAGACACCATCGCCGCACAAAATGTTCAAATCCCGAGCCATCGTCGCCGGATGGCATGACACATAAATCACCTGTGCCGGGCGCGTCGTGCGCAATAGTTCCAACAGCGAGGGCCAGCACCCCTTGCGGGGAGGATCCAGAATGACCGTGGTCTTGTCTGTCGGAAATTTCTGCAATAGCTCCGGCAGTTTATCCTCCGCTTTCGCCGCGACAAACTCGCCATTGTTAATTTTGCGTGACGCGGCGTTTTGCCGCGCCGCTGCGATCGCCAGCTTGTCGTATTCGACACCGATAAAATTTTCCACCACATCCGCCGCCTCGATACCAAAGAATCCCACCCCGCAATACAAGTCGATCAGATGTCGGGCACCGCTGGCTTGCAAAAACTCGCGCACCGTCCCGACAAGTTTTGGGAGCAGAAAGAAATTGTTTTGAAAAAAGGAGTCGCGCGGGACTTCCCAGCCCTCCGGTTGCACGCGCAAGACCACCTTGATGCCGCCCTTGGGGGGCGGGTTGGCGCGGACGTGCGTGATTTGTTCGTTCAACGCCGGTTCAGCGATTTTGCATTCCGCGATGTCCTCAACAAATTTGTTGTCCGTGCGGATGAAGCCAATCTCCAGTTTTTTTGCGGGGCCGTTCCACTGACTGCGGATCATGATGCGGTTGCGGTAACCGTAAGGTTGTGGGCAACCGATGACTGGGGCGATGCGTTCCGGTGAGATTTTTCCGACACGTTCAAGCAAGTCGGCAATCTGCTTGTGTTTCAAGCGCAACTGCTCCGTGTAGTTGATATGCTGGTATTGGCAGCCGCCGCAGTGTGTGAAGTGACCGCATTCCGGCGCAACGCGTGTTGGCGCGGGCGTGATGACGCGCAGTAAACGGGCGCGTGCAAAATTCTTTTTTAGCTCGGTGATTTCTGCCTCGACTGTTTCGCCGGAAATAACAAATGGGACGAACACCACGAATTCCTCAAGCCGTCCAACGCCTTCGCCGCCGAAAGCGATGTCGTGAATGGTCAGTTCTATTTTGTCGCCAAGCTTGAGAGCCACGCCCAGAGGTTAGTTGTTTTTCAACGCAGAAAAAGCCATTTCAGCGCGCATTGCCGATTTCCGCTGCGAGGTCTTCCACGATCCAGTTCCGCCGAGCCGCCATGAGCTTGTCCGCCGCCGCACCATGTTGCCAGACGGCATAGCGCAGCGTCGTTTCTACATCCGCCTGCAATGCCGGTTGTGCGAGCAGTCCCGCGATGAAACCCGCCAGCAAATCACCGCTGCCGCCTTGGGCCAGGTGTGCGTTGCCGGAACCGTTCACATAAATATTGCCGGTGCTACGGCCGATCAAGGTCTCGTGGCCTTTCAATATCACCCAGCAATGGCCGAATTTTTTTGATAGCTCGCGTAGCGTCGCCACGCGGTTTGCCTGCACATTGGCCACATTGGTCTTGAGCATCCGCGCGGCTTCGCCGGGATGCGGTGTCAGCACGCGGATAAAGTTCTTCGGAAACGGATTGGCGGCCATGAAATCCAGCGCGCTGGCATCGATGACCACCGGGAATTCCGCCACCCGCCAGAACTGGCGGGTGATATTGGTCATTTCGGAACTGATTTCCGGCGTAGCCAGTCCCGGGCCGATGAGTAGCGCTGAGGTGTTTTCAGGCAAGGATTGTCCCGGTTTCCACAAATTAACCATGGCGGACTGCAAATGGGACGCAATGGGATGGAAAACTGCTTCCTGCGTGAACAAAGTCATCAGTCCCGGTTGCGCCCGTTGCGCGCCGCGCGTTGCCAGCACCGCCGCGCCATGATAGCCAACACTGCCGGCGACAATGGCGACGTGTCCGAAATCACCCTTGTGTCCGGATGTGATTCTCGCCGGCGGGAACTCTTCAAAATCTTCCGGCAGCGTCCAGTTCCATTCTGATTGGATTGGGCAGGGGATGAGGCCAACGTCTTCTGTCACTTCCAAACGCCCGACGAACTGCCAGGCGGCGGGTGCAAGCATTCCAATTTTCGGCGCGCCAACGGTGAGCGTGACGGCAGCTTGGACGCACGCGCCGAAAATTTCCCCGGTGTCGGCGTTCAGACCGGAAGGCACGTCAATGGCGAGCACGGGAATCTTGCTGGCGTTGATGGTGCCGATTATTTTTTGCCACGCATCCGACAGCGGCCGGTTGATGCCGATACCGAACAGCCCATCCACGATGAGTGCGGGTTTTTCCGCCAAGGCTTGTTCCAGCGGCAGTAAATCGGTGTCTGGCAAAAACATTTCCAGCACTTCTGCCTTGCGGCCTTCGAGTTGCTTGGCGGCGGCGCGGGCGTCGTCGCCGTTGTGCCCCTTGCCAACGAGGAAAAGGATTGTATCGCCGGCGCGAGTGAGCTTGCGGGCACGGCGGGCGACGCGCTTGCCGACCCGGCGGATAACCTCGGCCTCGGTCTGACCGGTGGCCCAAGTGGCGGCTTCCCATTCGCGCATCTGCGCAATGCTGATGACGGGTATCGGCATGGAGGATGAGCATGACAAATTTTTTCAGCCGGCAAAATAGAAATGTTTTTTCAACAGTTGGAGGTTCTTCACGCGACAATTCATTTCGTCACCGAATCGTCACATGGTTGTCACCGGAATGAAATTGTGTGACGAATTGCCGCGTGCCACACTTGAAAGGTGAAACCGCGAATTTTGGTTGTGGATGATGAGCCGGATATTATTGAGCTCGTCGAGTTTAACCTTAAGCAGGCCGGTTACGCTGTCGTCACGGCGGCGGATGGTGCGGAGGCGCTCAAGAAAGCCCGCAGCCAGACGCCCGACCTCATCGTGCTGGATGTGATGTTGCCAGAGATGGATGGTTTTGAGATTTGCAAGACGTTGCGTCTTGACGCCGCCACGGCCAAGGTGCCAATCATCATGCTTACTGCCAAGGCGGCGGAAATCGACCGTGTCCTTGGCTTGGAGCTTGGCGCGGATGATTATCTGACGAAGCCATTCAGTCCGCGTGAACTGCTACTGCGCGTAAAGAAAATTCTTACCCGTTTCCAGTCCGAGGAAAAGCCAAAGGAACAATTACGTTTTGGTGATTTGCTGATTGATTTGCCGCGCCATGTCGCAAGTTGGAAAAGCAAGCCGATTGAGCTGACCGCGACGGAGTTCAAGCTGCTCACCGTCCTTGCCCAGCGAGCGGGACGCGTGCAGTCACGTGACCAGCTTTTGCGGGATGTGTGGGAATACGACAGTCTGATTGACACCCGCACGGTGGACACCCATATGCGGCGGCTGCGCGAGAAGATCGGTCCGGCGGCAAAGTATCTGGATACGGTGCGCGGCGTGGGCTACCGGTTTGTGGAATAGGCTTCATCCGCCAATTTCGCGAATTGACGCGAATGCTGTGAACCTTAATCCTTTCGTGAAAGTTCGCGAAATGAAGCGGATAAATATTTGTGTGGTTTGTTTTCGCAGTTCTTGCAGTCGCTGCCGCCATCGGCCTCCATTTCCGCTGGCGGGCGAGGTTTACTGCCCTCCAAGCCCGGCACGCGGCAGAGATGGAATCTTCGCAGCGCCGCCAACATCAGACCTCGCTTGACGCTCAGGCGCAGCAAAAGGTTTTATTTGATTCCATGCTGGAAGGGCTGTTGCTGCTCGATCGTAGCCGGAAAATCCACCTGGCCAATCGCGCGTTCAAAAACCTGTTTGGCGTCAAGGCGGAACTGCGCGGGAAAACCGTCGTCGAAGCACTGCGGTTGCATGAGTTGGACGAACTGTTGCGACGGGCGGAGACTGAGAAGCAGGTTTTGGATTACGAAATCAAGCTGCCGGATTTGAACGAACGCTGGTTGCAGGTCAATGCCGCCGCCATCACGAATGCGGGCGGCGAGCGCGAGGGGACGATTCTGGTGTTTCACGATTTGACGCGCCTTAAGCAGCTTGAGCGGACGCGCGAAGAGTTTGTCGCCAACGTCAGCCATGAGTTGCGCACGCCGTTGTCGCTCATCAAAGGCTATGTCGAGACCTTGCTCGATGGCGCGCGCGACAATCCCGAAGTGGCTGAGCGCTTTCTTAAGATCATCGAACGAAATGCGAACCGGTTGGATTTGTTGATCCAGGATCTGCTGACGATTTCCGCGCTGGAATCCGGCCGGATGAAGGTAGAGCTACAGCCGGTGGATTTACGCGGACTGGCGGAAAAGGTGCTGAATTTTCTGCACGCCAAGGCGGAAAATAAAAACGTGCAACTGGTGAATGAGTTGCCGGAATTCATGGCGAATGCCGATGCCAACCGGCTGGATCAAGTGCTGACAAACCTTGTCGATAATGCTGTCAAATATGGTCGCGTTGAGGGCATGGTAACAGTTGGTGGGAGAAAAACGGAAGACGGCAAGCTGGAGGTTTTTGTGCGCGATGATGGACCGGGCATTCCGGCGGAAGCACTGGATCGCGTGTTCGAGCGGTTTTACCGCGTGGACAAGGCGCGTTCGCGCGACCAAGGCGGCACTGGGTTGGGGCTTTCGATTGTGAAGCACATCGTTCAAGCGCATGGCGGCGAGGTGCGCTGTGAAAGCGAATTGGGCAAGGGGGCAACGTTTTACTTCACGGTGCCGGCGGCTTTGAATTAATTGCTTTTTCAGCGGCCACGAAAAACCTATCCTTCGCGCATGGTTCACGTTGGCATCGGTTATGACGTTCATCAATTGGTCGCTGGGCGCAAGTGCGTTCTCGGCGGCGTGGAGATTCCGCACCCGAAAGGTCTCGACGGCCATTCGGACGCCGATGCCCTGATGCACGCCATCTGCGACGCCGTGCTGGGCGCGCTGGGGCAGGAGGACATCGGCCATTTTTTCCCGAACACCGACCCGCGTTGGAAAGGCGTGCCGAGCAAAATATTTTTACAGGAAGCGGCGAAACAAGCGGCGAAACAAAACGCCCGCATTGTGAACATTGATGCCACGGTCATTGCGCAGGCGCCCAAAATTTATCCACACATTGCGGCCATGAAACAAAATATCGCGTCTGCGCTTGGAATTCCCGTGCAGAAAGTTGGCGTGAAGGCGACGACGAACGAGCTGATGGGTTTCATCGGTCGGGAAGAAGGCATCGCGGCGATGGCTGTGGCCAGTGTGAATCTGCCGGAATAAAAATCATGCCCAAAGCCGAAATTGCCTGGAAGCGCGTCACCGAGGACGGTGAAAAATTGCAGGTCTATGCCCAGCACGTCGGGCGTGACTACCATTTCTTCCATCGGGCCAAGCGGTTTGATGTCTGGCAGCGGGTGAAGGAACCGCCGCTGGAGGACTGGCTGGAATTGCTCGACGCCGTGCAGCGACTCGTGAACCGTCGGCGTTATCAGCCGGACGATGAAGAGCGTTTGCGCGCCCAAATCCGCGAGCGGTTTCCCGAAGCGGAAATCTGACCCAAATTTATTTGTCACCTATCGTCCGATGAGGGCGTCAAAATTGGCATCCATATGAAAAAATCGAATTCAATCGTTGTGTTGTTTATGGCGGTGGCCGGGTTGATGACGGGTTGCGCCACGAACCGCGACAAATTAACGAGCCTGCCGGCTACCGCCGATCCGCGCACTGTCGGGTTGCGCGTGGCAAACAATCTGCTGGATCGCAATTTCATGACCGGAAGAAAAGGTTCGCTTCACTATGCCGAAGTCTGCGCCGGCTTCGGCGCGCTGCGGTTCGCCGATGTGACCGGAGATGCGAAGCTGGAGCAAAAACTGATCACGCGCTATTCACCCGTGTTGCAGGCGGAAAATGCGAGGTTGATCCCGCCTTCTGGGCATGTGGACAATAATGTCTTTGGCTCATTGCCTCTGGAAATATTTCTGCTCAATGGCGACACCAACTTTCTGGCACTGGGTTTGTCCAAAGCCGATGAACAATGGGAAAGCCCGCTGACCAATGGCCTCACGCGCGAGACGCGTTGGTGGGTGGATGATGCCTGGATGATCGGCAGTTTGCAGATTCAGGCCTACCGGGCCACGCATGATTTGAAGTATGTCGATCGCATCACCGCCGAGTTGTCCACCTATCTTGACCGGTTGCAGGAGCCGAACGGACTTTTTCATCACGGACCGGAAGCGCCGTTTTATTGGGCGCGCGGCAACGGCTGGGTGGCGGCATCGCTGGCGGAAGTGCTGCGTTCAGTGCCGCCGGAGCATCCACGGTATGCGCGGTTGATGGCGGGCTACAAAAAAATGATGGCCGGACTCAAGTCCGTGCAGGGATCAGATGGTTTGTGGCATCAGCTTTTGGATGATCCGCAATCGTGGACGGAGAGTTCCGGCAGCGCGATGTTCACCTATGCGATGATTGTGGGCGTGAAACACGGCTGGCTGGACGCGGCGGAATACGCCTCGGCCGCGCGGCGCGGGTGGATTGCGGTATGCGGAAGATTGGATGAAAAGGCAAATCTCCGTGAAATCTGCGTGGGAACCGGCCAGAGCAAAGACAAGCAATATTACTTGAACCGTCCGCGTCAAATCGGGGATTGTCATGGTCAGGCACCGGTGCTCTGGTGTGCATGGGCGCTGCTGGAAAAATGACCGGTTGCCTCTGTTTCCGTCCGTCGCTTGCAATTTTCCGCTGACAATTTACCGGGATGCTTTATCTTCGGCGCATGGCACGGAAGCCGTTGATTTTAGTTTCGCCCAGCATCGAAAAACGGGGCGTGGAATTTCATGATTTGTCGGCCAGTCTCTCGGTGAAATATGATTCCGCTGTGCTGCTCTCCGGCGGTATTCCGGTGACGGTGCCGACGACGACCGACCGCGCCGTGCTGGCTGAATGTGTGCGTCGCGTGGAAGGCGTGTTGCTTACCGGTGGCGACGACATCAATCCCGACCTTTACGACCCGAAGCTGCCGGCGCGCATTCGCCGCACCGTGGAGCAGACGCCGGATGGCGGCGGTCGGGACTTGCGCGAGTTGATTTTGATCGAGGAAGTTTTTCGTCAGCGCAAGCCGCTGCTGGCCATTTGCCGGGGGCATCAATTGCTAAATATAGCCTTTGGCGGCCAATTGGTTGCCGATATCCGGCAGCAGGTGGGGGGCGCATTGAACCACCAGCGGCTGGACAGGGCGTGTGAACTGGTGCACGAAGCGGCGTTGACACCGGGCTCTTTGCTCGCCAAGATAACGGGCAAGCAAGTTTTGAAAGTCAACAGTTCGCATCATCAGGCTGTGCAGACGCCCGCGGATCCGTTCGTGGCCACGGCAATCAGTGCCGACGGAATCGTCGAAGCGATGGAATTAAAGCCTGGAGCTATGCTGGGAATGCCGTTCCTGTTGAGCGTGCAGTTCCATCCGGAACGGTTGACACCACGTTATGCCGCGCATAAGGCAATATTTGACCAGTTCGTGGCAGTTTGTGTTGAGAATCAATCATGAAAGGCAAAATTCTGATAGTGGATGACGAATCGGACTTGCGCGAAATGCTCAAGTCGATTCTAGAGGCAGACTACAGCATCACCGAAACTGAAAATGGTGCGGGATTGAAAAAGCTGCTTGGCACCGAGGCGCCCGATGTCATTTTGCTGGATTTGAACCTGCCTGACATCAGTGGGCTTGACCTCCTGCCGCACATAAAAAAATCCTGGCCTGATACCGAAGTTGTGGTTTTGACTGGGGCGGCCACCTTTGAACTGGCGGTCGAAGCCACCAAACGCGGAGCCTATCATTTCATCAACAAGCCGTTCGATACTTCCGCGCTACTGGTCACCATCGATCGTGCCATCGAAAACCGGCAGCAAAAAGAGGAGAACAATTCGCTCCGTCGCGCCCTTTCCGTCATGAGCGGCAGTTCCGCGCCGGTGTTCCAGAGTCGGCTCATGCAGAGTGTCGTGCGCACCGTGGAACGTATTGCGCCCAGTGACGTGACGATTTTGATCACGGGCGAAAGCGGCACCGGCAAGGAAGTCATCGCCGACCTGATCCACAGTTTAAGTCCGCGCAGCAAGAATAAGATCGTCAAAGTGAATTGTGCCGCGCTGCCGCGCGAACTGATTGAGAGCGAACTTTTCGGTTCCGTCAAAGGCGCTTTCACCGGCGCGCATGCCGACCGCGAAGGTCTTTTCCGCCAAGCCGAGGGCGGCACGCTATTTCTCGACGAGATTTCCGAGATGCCGGTTGACACGCAGAGCAAGCTCCTGCGCGTGTTGCAGGATCAAAAAGTCCGCCCCGTGGGTGGCAAGTCTGATTACCAGACCAACTGCCGAATTGTTGCCGCCACCAATCGCAATCCTGATGACGCCATCCGCGAAGGCAAGCTGCGGGAAGACCTGTTCTACCGCATCAGCGCCATATCCGTTAATCTTCCGCCGTTGCGCGACCGGCGCGACGACATCATGCCGCTCGCCAACGCCTTTTTGAAACGCTATGCCGCCCAAGCTAACCGCACGCTTCGTAATTTCACGTTGCAAGCCGCCGATCGTCTCACCAGTTTTGACTGGCCCGGCAATATTCGGCAGCTTCAGAATGAAATTCAGCGCTGTGTGCTTCTTTCCGAAGGGCCGGACATTGATGCGGCTGACTTGTCCGTCAGCGATATCCGGATAGTTCCATCTGAGGGGCATGACGCCGCCTTCACGCTGCTCGAAGGTGTTGAACGCAACACGATCATCCAAATGCTTCGTGAGACCGGCGGCAATAAGCTTGAAACCGCCAAGCGCCTTGGGATTGGTCGCCAGACGCTTTATAACAAGATCAAGGCCTACGGCATTGACACCTAGGCCGTGGTTTTGGTCGCAGTAGATTTTATGGCTGCTGCGTTACTTGTGCTCTGAGATTGCGGTAAAAATTCCTGCCGGTATCATTCCCCGGTTTAGACATGACATTTTTTCGTTATATCCTTGTGGCCTTGGAAGTGGTGCTGGTTTTCAACCTGCTTATCGGCGTCCATGAACTGGGTCATTTTCTTGCCGCGCGCTGGCGTGGGCTCAAAGTGGAGCGCTTCGCCATCTGGTTCGGCAAGCCCGTCTGGAAGAAAAAGGTCGGCGACGTGGAATATGCGCTCGGCTGGATTCCCGCCGGCGGCTATGTCTCCCTGCCGCAGATGGCCACGATGGAAAGCATCGAAGGCAAAACGGAGGAAACCGCCGGACAACTGCCGCCGGTCTCGCCGCTCGATAAAATCATTGTGGCGTTCGCCGGGCCGCTGTTCAGTTTTTTGCTGGCGCTGATTTTCGCCGTTGTTGTCTGGCAGGTCGGCAAGCCGAGCAACGAGGCCGACAACACCACGACCATTGGCTGGGTGGATCCAACCGGCCCGGCCGCGAAGGCTGGCTTGCAGCCCGGCGACGAGATTTTGGAGGTGGACGGACATCCGGTGCATCACTTCGCACCGACTGCCGCCGACAGCGTGACTTGGCGCATCGTCACCAGCACGGGCACGAACATCGCCATCAAATACAAGCGCGATGGTCAGGAAAACACCGTTTTTGCCGTTCCGTTCCATCGCCAGACGAAATGGTATGAGCGCAAGGCGCTTCGGCAGATTCTCATCACCTCGGCGAACAAGGCGACGATCTTTGAAGTGGCGACAAACAGTCCCGCTGCGGTGGCCGGACTCAAGGCGGGTGATGAGGTGGTGGCCTTAGATGGTAAAAAAATTTACAGCTTCATGTCCGTGGTGGCCGTTGAGCAAACAATGAGCAACACGGTGGTGCGACCGCTCACCTTGACCGTCCGGCGTGGTGGCGAGCAGCTTGAAAAAACCTTGCTGGCGGTGAAACCGCTCCAGCCTACGAATGCCACGCCCATGCTCGGAATCATGTCGTGGATTGGCGACACGAATGTGATGCTCACCCATCCGGGGCCGTGGGAACAGGTGCAGGTCAGCGCCGGCCAGATTTTCAATACGTTCGGTGCGCTCTTCAGCAAGAAGGGCGAAATCGGGGTGCAGCAGCTCGGTGGGGCGGTGATGATCATCCGGGTTTACAGCAACCTGTTTCAGGATGAAGACGGCTGGCGTCGCGTGCTCTGGTTCAGCGTTATCCTGAACGTCAATCTCGCACTGCTGAACATGCTGCCGTTGCCGGTGCTAGACGGTGGCCACATAACGCTTTCCTTGATTGAAGCCGTCCGCCGCCGGCCGGTCAGTGGCAGATTGCTGGAGAAGATTCAATCCGGATTTGCCGCGCTGCTCATCGGCTTTATGATTTACATCGCGTTCTTTGACGCCGGCGACTGGTTCCGCAGCGCCCGCGCTGACCGCGATGTGCCGGTGGTTTTTGCCAGCCCTGCAAAATGATTTTATGAGCTACTGCGAATCCCCGTATTTTTTTCATCGCCGTCGATCGTGTGAAATTACTATCGGCGATCCCGCAAATGGCGGCGTCATCATCGGCGGCAATCAGCCTGTGGTCGTGCAGTCCATGATCACCTGCGACACGATGGACACGGCGGCCTGCGTGCAGCAGACGCTGGATCTTGTGAAAGTCGGCTGCCAGATCGTGCGCATCACGGCACCGACCGTGAAAGATGCGGCGAATCTGGAAAACATCGTCAAGGAGCTGCGTCAGCGCGGCGTGACCGTGCCGATCGTTGCGGACATCCACTTCAAGCCCGAGGCCGCGATGGAAGCGGTGAAATGGGTCGAAGTCATCCGCGTGAATCCCGGCAATTACGCCGACTCCAAAAAATTCGCCATCAAGGAATATTCCGACGCGCAATATGCCGAGGAATTGAAGCGCATCGAGGAGAAGTTCACGCCGCTCGTGCTGGAATGCAGACGGCTCAAGCGCGCCATGCGCATCGGCACCAATCACGGTTCGCTGAGCGACCGCATCATGAACCGCTACGGCGATTCACCGCTGGGCATGGTCGAGAGTGCGTTGGAGTTTGCCCGCATCTGCCGCAAGCACGATTTCCACAACTTTAAGTTCTCGATGAAGTCGAGCAACCCGAAGGTGATGATCGAGTGCTACCGGCTGCTCGTCACGCGGCTTGCGCAGGAAGGCAGCGATTGGAACTACCCGGTTCACCTTGGCGTCACCGAAGCCGGCGAAGGCGAGGACGGCCGCATCAAGTCGGCCATCGGCATCGGTTCGCTTTTGTGCGATGGCTTGGGTGACACCATCCGCGTCTCGCTCACCGAGGATTCACCGCACGAGATTCCCGTCTGTCGCGATCTCATTTCGCTGATTCCGAAACTGACGAACTCAACCGTTCCGTTCGCGGACAAGCAATTTCCGTTCGACCCGTTTCATTTCGAGAAGCGCGAAACGCCCGAGATTTCGCTGAACGAAAATGTCAAGTGCGGTGGCGAACAGCTCATCCGCGTCGTCGTCACCCGGGCCACCTATGACAAAGTTGCGCCAAAAATCCGTCCGAAAGACGATGTGCGACCGGAAGCGGTCTATGAAAACCTGAACATCTTTGAAATTGATCCGACGCAGGATTTTGACATCAACTGCGACACGCAGCTCGTCACCGTGAAGGACGGGGTGCAGTTGCCCGCCATCACGGCGTTTCGTTTGCTCGCTGCCAAACTAAAAAGACTTGGTCGCAAGAACCCGATCCTGCTCAAGGATTGCATCAACTTCGAGCCGGTGCCGCTGCTGCCGAACATCGCACAGTTGCAGGCAGGCGTGGTTATTGGCTCGTTGCTGGCGGATGGCATAGGTGATGCGATTTTGATTCGTGGCGAGAGCGGCGCGGGTTTGTCGCTGCGGTTGGCTTACAATGTTTTGCAGGCGGCGGGCTGCCGCAGTTTCAAGACCGATTACGTTGCCTGCCCGAGTTGTGGCCGGACGTTGTTCAATTTGCAGACCGTCACCGCGCGCATCAAGGCGCGCACCGAACATCTCAAGGGCGTGAAGATCGCCATCATGGGCTGCATCGTGAATGGGCCCGGCGAAATGGCCGACGCTGACTTTGGCTACGTCGGCGGCGCACCGAACAAGATAAATCTCTACGTCGGCAAGACAGCAATCAAATTTAACATTCCGGAAGCCGAAGCCGTGGAACGCCTCGTGGATCTCATCAAGGAACACGGCAAGTGGGTGGAGCCGGAGGCTTGAAGCTTTTCAAGCTGGCAGTGATTTTATCTCCCAAGTTTCAAGTGGCTCACGATGCTGTGTTGTCGTCATCGACTGGCGCATTGTCCAAAATGGCGCGGAGGGTGCGCAGCATTTTTTCAGCGGTGTAAGGTTTGGGAACGAAGTGCTGAACACCGGCGCTCGCAGCCTTGGCGACGCCGCCGTTGGCGGCCAGGCCGCTCGAGCCAATGATTTTCACCTGCGGATTGATGGATTGCAGGGCAATGATGGCGGCGGGGCCGTCCATGATTGGCATGTGCATGTCGGTGATGACGGCGGCGATGTTCGCGCCCTGGGTGGCATAAATGGAAACGGCTTCCGCGCCATTGGCGGCGGTGACCACGCGGTAGCCGAAGCGTTCGAGAATTTTTTTGACGGTGGCGCAAATCGATTCTTCGTCGTCCACCAGCAGGATTAGTTCGTTGTTGCCGCGCGGCAAAATGTTCTGGTTGACCGGCTCCGGTTCGTTGAGTTCGCCGGTGGCTTTGGCGGGCAGATAAACTTTGAAGGTGCTGCCGCGGCCAAGTTCGCTATAGACATTTATGAACCCGCCGTGACTTTTGACGATGCCAAGCGAGGTGGAAAGCCCAAGGCCGGTGCCCTGACCATGCGGTTTGGTGGAGAAGAAAGGTTCAAAAATCCGTTCGAGTGTCTTTTGGTTCATGCCTGTGCCGGAGTCAGCCACCTGGATCAACACATAGGAACCGGGGCGGACTTCGGTGTTGAGCGCGGTGTTTGTCAGGTCGATGGTCGTGTTTTGAAAAGTGATGGCCAGTTTGCCGCCGTTGGGCATGGCGTCGCGGGCGTTGATGGCGAGGTTCAGAAAAACCTGATGAATCTGCGTGGGGTCACCGATGACGAGCCACAGGCTTTCCGGGACATTGACCTCAAATTGGATATTTTTCGGAAAAGTTTCCTTAACGAGCTGCTGAACTTCCCGGACACAGTCGCTTAACCGAATGGGGACGCGTTCGCCTTTGACGCCACGGCCAAAGGTGAGAATCTGCTTCACAAGTTGGGCGCCGCGCTGGGTGCTGGATTCCAGACTGGCAATCAAGCGTGCGAATACCGGGTCGGACGCCTGCTCCTTGAGCATTCCCACGGCGACCATGATGGGCGTCAGAATGTTATTCAAGTCATGGGCAATGCCGCTGGAAAGGGTGCCGAGGCTTTCGATACGTTGGTTGCGAGTGACTTGCTGCTCCAATTTGCGCCGCTCGGTGATGTCCACGCTGAAGGCGAGGGTGGATTTGGGCTGGCCGGCGGCGTCGCGCACCAGTGTCCAACTGGATTCCACCAAAACTTCGCGACCATCCTTGGTTTGAGCGACGAGTTCGCCGGTCCAATAACCGTTTTCCAGCAATAATCGCCGGGCTTCAGTGATTTTTTGTGCGTCGAGCTTGAGCAGTTGATGGGTGATTTGGCCAATCGCCTCGCGGCTGCTCCAGCCATAGACACGTTCCGCCCCGTGGTTCCAATAGATGATACGCTGATCCATGTCGCGGATGGTGATGGCGTCATGGGCAAGATTGAGCAGTTCGGCCTGCTCGCGGATTTTTTCCTCGGCCAGTTTGCGTTCGGTGATATCACGCCCAATGCCTACCAGACCAGTGACAACTCCTCGCGCATCAACCAGCGGCACCTTGTTGGCAAGAATGGTGCGTCGTTTGCCGTCCGGGAACAGGTGGGTGTGTTCGGAATTAAGAAAAAGTTTTCCGGCAAAAATCTCTTGGTCGACGGCGGCGGCATCAGCCGCATGTTTCGCCTCGAAAAAATCTGCGTCGGTCTTGCCGATCACTGCGGCAGGGTCGGCCAACCCCAACCGCCGGGCGAGCGTCTTATTGGCAAGCACATAGCGGTTGGTCAAATCCCGCACATAAACCGAGTCGGGAATGTTGTCGATCAATGTGCGCAAGAGGTTGCGTTCATTCTCCAGTGCCGCTTCCGTGCGTTGCTGTTCCAGGCGTGCGCGCTGGGTGAGAACACCAAAGGTCAAATCTTTTGCCAGTTCATTGAGCAGTTCGATTTCATCTTTGCTAAAAGCGTCGATCTCGTGGCCGTAAATGGCCAGAACCGCGAAAGCCTTGTTTTCATTCATCAAGGGCAGGGCGATGGCAGAGGCGAAGCCCCGCTTGATGGCTTCCTGCCGCCAAGGGATGGTAGTTGGGTCAGTTTGAAAATTACGGCAGATGACTGTTCTGTTTTCGCGGAGGCAGGTGCCGACCGGGCCGCGACCGCGTTCCTGATCCGCCCAAGTGATGTTTGATTTGCTTAAATAACCCTCGTCGCATCCGGCGAAGGCGGCCACTTTCACTGATTTCTCCCCGTTCTCCTCGCGATAGCCAACCCAGGCCAGCCGGTAGCCGCCGCTCTCCACGATGATGCGGCAAACTTCGCGGAGCAGTTCTGTTTCGTTGACAGCGCGCACCAGTGCTTGATTGCATTCACTGATGGTTTTCAGTGCGCGTTCGGTATGCTTGAGCGCCGACTCCATGGCTTTCCGTTCGGCGATAAGCGACGCCAGAATCCACATGCCAATCATGCCCACAGAGCGTCCTGTCAGAGCCAAATGAGGATTGTTTCCGGTGGGTTGCAAAAATTGCCCGGACAAGATCAGCAAAGAGAAAGTTGCGGACAGCAGATAGGAAAAATAGCGGGTGCCCACAAAGACCGACAACGTCAACGGAATGAAATAAAGAACCCAATCCGCGACTCCCACGGGCGAAGCCAGATCAAGAAGAAATTCGGCGACGGTAATCGCAAAGATGGCTGCAAACAATAGGTTCTTGATGGCATTTGTTCGCATGAATCGGTGATTGATTGAGGACGGCTTTAGCGATAGCCAAACAGCGTGGCTTTAGCAAGGTTGTTTCCCAAGGTTTTCGTCCGAGGGTTCATCTATTGCGGGCAATTAATCTTGCCCTTTGGTGGATGTTTTTCTAAATTGTTCGACCGTTTTTTAATTGTCTTTAAAATATGCACATCAACTGTATCGCTGAAATCCTTGCGTTGGCGCCGCCGCCGTCCACCGGCCAGTCCGGCCAGCAACAAAATCCCATCATGGCGTTTCTGCCGATGATTCTGCTGGTGGTGGTTTTCTATTTCATCCTCATCCGTCCGCAGCAAAAACGCGCCAAGGAACAGCGGATCATGCTTGAAGCCTTGAAGTCCGGCGACGAAGTGGTCACGGCCAGCGGCATTGTCGCCACGGTCATCACGGTCAAGGAAAAGACCGTCACGCTCCGCTCCGGCGATTCCAAGCTGGAAGTCACAAAGGGTTCCATCACGGAAATCATCCAGCCCGGTGCGTCCGCCAAAGCCTGATTTGCCATGAACAAAAACAACAATCTGGGCCGTTTTTTTCTCGTCCTGACCATCATTCTCTGGTCGCTCTACGAAGTCTATCCGCCGACGGCGCAGGACTTGGTGCAAACCTTTTCGAACCGTGCGAAAAATCAGGACGCGACTTTTAAAAACATTCTGTTGATGGCCGCCGATTTGCAAAAGGCCGGAACCAACAACGAGTTTGCCGTGCTGCAAGCCGCCGTGGGCACGAATGATCTGCAGAAATATTTCCCCCTCATTCCGGCAGCGAACCAGATCCATCCGAATCTCTACATCCTGAACCGCCTCCAGCGCGAGTCGGCAGGTAAGATCAAGCTCGGCCTCGATTTGCAAGGCGGCACGTCCTTCCTCGTCGAGATGGATACGAGCAAGCTTGCCAACACGAACGAAACCGGTTCTGCGCTCTCGCAGGCGGTCGAGGTTCTCCGCAAACGTATTGACCGTTTCGGCGTGGCCGAGCCGGTCATCCAAGCAGCCGGTGCGAACCGCATTCTTATCCAGTTGCCCGGCCTCTCGCAGGCCGACAAGGAAAGTGCCAAGCAGCAGATCCAAAAGACGGCGTATCTCGAATTCCGCATGGTGCATGACAACAGCGACGAGATCATCAAGAACGGCGAGCCGGTGCCGCCGGGCTATGAACTGCTCAAGCGCGTCGAGCAGTTGGCCAACAACCAAACCCGCGTGGAGCAGGTTGTCGTCAAGAAAAAGGCTGAGAACGGTCTCGCCGGTGACATCGTGAAAAATTCGATGGTCGTCCGCGGCAATCTGGGCGAACCGCAGATTGACTTCATGCTTACGGACGACGGCGCGAAACGCTTTGGCGAAACCACCCGCGAAAACATCGGCCACCGCCTTGCCATCATCCTCGACGGCGAACTCTATTCCGCGCCCAACATCCAGAGCGCGATTGAAACCGGCAGCGGTCAGATCACCGGCAATTTCACCATCGAATCCGCGATGGAACTGGCGAACGTCCTGCAAAACCCGCTCAAAGCACCGTTGAAAATCGTCTCTTCAAAAGATGTCGCCGCCACGCTGGGCGCTGACTCCATCCGCAGCGGCATTCGTGCCTCGATTTACGGTGTGCTGTTTGTTTCCGGCTTCATGCTGGTGTATTACATGTTCGCTGGCCTTGCGGCGAACGTCGCGCTCATCACAAACATCATCATTTTGCTCGGCGTCATGTGCTCCATCGGCACCACGTTCACCTTGCCCGGTATCGCGGGCGGCGTGCTCACCGTCGGTATGGCGGTGGATGCCAACGTCCTGATTTACGAGCGCATTCGCGAAGAACTCGCGAAGGGCAAATCATTGCGCGGGGCCATTGACGCCGGCTATGCCCGCGCGTTCGGCACGATTTTTGACTCGCACGTCACCACGCTTATTTCGTCCATCATTCTGATTTTCATGGGCACGGGTGAAATCAAGGGCTTTGGTGTGACGCTGACCATCGGCGTGGCCGCCAGCTTGTTCACCGCGCTGGTCGTGACTCGGCTCATCTTCAACTTCATGATCGACCGTAATATCATGAAGTCATTGCCGATGTTGCACCTCATCCGCAGCGCCAACATCAATTTCATGACCGCAGCCAAGCCGCTGTTCTTGCTCACTTGGCTGTTTGTCATCGCGTCGCTCGGCTTCGGTATTTCGCGCGGTGAGAAATTATTTGGTGTGGATTTCCTTGGCGGTGACAGCACCACCTTCAGTTTTGCCCAGAAGGCGGATGAAAAAGAAATCCGGGCGGCGCTGACCACCATCGGCGAGAAGGATGCGCAGATCCAATATCAAAAGGACGTGGCCAGCAGTTCCGAAACCTTGAATCTTACCACGTCCGCCGGATCGGCTGAAAACGTGAAAAAGGTGCTCGTGGAAAAACTGCCGCAGGCAAAATTTGCCACTATCGGCGGGTTTAGCGTTGGCGCCACACTCGGCAAGGAAATCCAGCAGTCCGCGATCATCGCCTCGCTGTTGTCGTTGTTCGGCATCCTGGTTTACGTGGCGTTCCGCTATGAGTTTTCCTTCGCGGTGGCCGCTGTCATCGCGGTGTTGCACGACGTGTTGTTCACCATCGGCGCGTATTGTCTGACCAATGCCACTTCGGGCCGACAGTTCAACGCCACGGTGGTGGCCGCCGTGCTGACCATCATCGGTTTTTCCATCAACGACAAGATTGTCATCTTTGACCGTATCCGCGAGCAGTTGAAGCTTGGAGTGCGCGGTTCGTTCAAGGACATCATCAATATGTCGCTCAATCAGACCTTGAGTCGAACCATCATCACCAGCGGCACAGTGTTGCTGGCCACGCTTTCGCTCTACCTGTTCGGCGGCGGCGTCATCAACGACTTCGCGTTCACGTTCCTCGTCGGCATCGTGGTGGGCACTTACTCGTCCATTTACATCGCCAGCGTCATCGTTCTCTGGTGGCACAAGGGCGAACGTCCGACCATCGGCGGTTCGAATGTGGCAGTGCAACAAGCTCCCTAGCTAAAGAGAAAAATTAAAACCTATTTTTTTAACTCGGAGCTACTAGCTCCGAGTTTTTTATTAACAGATTTGTTAAATTTCGTCTCTCCCCCCATTGTGATTATGACGTAAAGCGGTATTGCGTTCTTTATCGCGCGCGACAATTTTCCGACCTATTTTTACGACGAGCAGTGCTGCTGGTCCAAGTAATGAAATTATAACTCCCAATGTTGCCCAAGTTGCCTGCCATTTATCCAATTTTGCGGGTGGAAAACTGTTTGTCGCCAGACACCACAACGGAATCTGAATTATCGAGTAGAAGAACGCCAAACAGGCAAAAATAAAGGCTCGTTTTATTGTTTTGTCTGAACTTCCTAAATGTCGCAAAGGGATTGCCCCCAAAAGAAACGCTAGCAATGAGAATAAAATCAAAAATGAACCAACAAAAAGACATCCTAATAATTGGTTTTGATCAAGGCGTTTGCCTAAAATCCGCCCAATCAAAATCATGGTAACGACAAGAATGCCAACAAATTTAACTAACTTAAAATTTGGAGTTTTTGTCATGTCGATATCGGCTATCATTGGCCCGCAATGAGTTGGAATCAAGTTAACTTTTTGTGTTTTAGCTGGTGTTCGTTTTTCGAATATGCTTTTAGCTAAAAACATATTTTTTTTAGGAATTATTGAAATTTCCCCTTGGCACTGGGCGGGTTTCATCCTGTTCGTCATCGCGTGTATCGCCGTGGACATGGGCGCATTTCGTCGCCAGCCACGCGTCGTCACCTTCCGCGAAGCGTTGGTGTGGAGTGCCGTCTGGTTTGCGCTGGCAATGCTCTTCTCTATGGTCGTGGCGCATTTGCGCGGACAGGAGGAAGCCACGGAATTCGTCACGGGTTATCTCATTGAGCTATCCCTCTCGCTCGACAACATTCTGGTCATTGCGCTCATTTTTGCCGCTTTCCAGATCGCGCCGGAACTCCAGCGCCGCGTGCTGGTCTGGGGCATTCTGGGGGCGCTGGTGATGCGCGGTGCGATGATCGGGGTGGGGGCGGCACTGGTGCATAATTTCAGCTGGGTGCTCTATGTATTTGGTGTCTTCCTGCTCGTCACTGGCATAAAAATGTTCTTTTCCAAGCCGGAAACGGTTGAGCCGGAATCCAACCCAGTCGTGCGCTTTGCCCGAAAGCTGTTTCCCATTTCGCCGAAGCTGGACGGTCAAAATTTTTTTACCAAGCTGAATGGTCGCAGGGCCCTTACGCCGCTGGCGCTGGTGCTGTTGCTGGTGGAGACGACCGATCTGATCTTTGCCGTGGACTCCGTTCCCGCCGTTTTTGCCGTCACGCAAAAGGCGTTCATCGTTTTCACCTCAAACGTGTTCGCCGTTCTCGGCCTGCGCTCGTTGTATTTTCTGCTTGCCGGGGCGATAGGGCTGTTCCGCCATCTCAAGGCCGGCTTGTCCGTCGTGCTGGCATTTGTCGGTGCAAAAATGCTGCTTGATCCGCACGATCAGGAAGCGAAATGGTTCCAGGTCAAAATTCCAACCGGCACCTCGCTGCTTGTCGTCGCCGCGATCCTGACCATCGCCATCGCGTTGTCCATCACGGCGGCGCGGCGCGAAAAAGCCGCTGCCCGATGAAATATCGCTGGACGATTGCACCTCCGCAGCCGCTGTTGGCGGAAACCCTCGCTCGCCAGTCGCAAATCTCGTCGTTGCTCGCACAGTGCCTCATCAATCGTGGCCATAGTGAAAGTTCGGCAATTGAAAGATTTCTCTCGCCCCGGTTAAAAAATCTTGCCGACCCATTTTTGCTGCCAAACATGGCCCCCGCCGTCGAGCGTTTGCTGCTCGCTCATGCGCGCGGCGAGGCACTGGTCGTCTTTGGTGATTATGACGTGGACGGCGTGACTTCAACCACGCTGTTGCTTGAGGTCTTGCGCCGACTTGGTTGGAAGGTGGACGCGTATTTACCCAGCCGGATGGATGAAGGTTATGGTTTGAGCTGTGATGGCGTGGAGAACTGCCTGAAGAAATTTCCGGTGAAGTTGCTGCTGGCCGTCGATTGCGGTTCGACGGCGGTTGAATCCATCGCCTGGCTGCGCAAGCGTGACGTGGAGGTCATCGTCCTGGATCACCATCAAGTTTCCAATCCTGCGCCCGAAGCTGTCGCGCTGGTGAATCCACAGCTGACTCAAAATTTTGAATCAAAAACTCAAAACTTTACTGAGCTTTGTTCCGCCGGTCTCGCTTTCAAGCTCGTCCATGCATTGTTAAAGCGAGGCCGCGAAACCGGCTTGCCGGGCGCGGCGGAGTTTGACTTGAAGCCGTTGCTGGATCTGGTCGCGCTCGGCACGATTGCGGATTTGGTTCCGCTGGTGGGGGAGAACAGGATTCTCGTCACCGCGGGTTTGGAACGGCTGAATGCGACACAGCGGCCAGGGTTGCGGTCTTTGAAGCAAGTGGCGCAATCGCCGGAAAAACTTGGCACGCATGATGTCGCCTTTCAATTGGCACCGCGCCTGAACGCTTCCGGTCGGCTGGAAACCGCCGAGACTTCGTTGCAACTTTTGCTCGCGGAAACTTTTGAGGAAGCGCTGCCGCTGGCGCAAAAACTGGACGGGCGCAACCGGGAGCGGCAAAAAATTGAGAAGGGAATCGTCGAGGAAGCCGTGGGCATCGTGCGTTCAAAGTTCGCGGCGGATAAAGACTGGGTCATCGTGGAAGGGCAGTTGCTCTGGCACATCGGCGTCGTCGGCATCGTGGCGTCGCGGGTGTTGCAGGAATTTTACCGGCCCACCATCATTCTTGGCGGCGATGTGGAAAACTGGCGCGGTTCAGGGCGCAGCATTGCGGGTTTTGATCTGGCGGGAGCATTGCGCGAATGTGATGACTTGCTTTTGCGCCACGGTGGACATGCGATGGCGGCGGGATTGAGCATTGCGCCGGAGAAGGTGGATTTGCTGCGTCAGCGCCTAAACGAACTCGCGCGGCGGGCGCTCAAGCCGGAAGATTTGCAACCACCGCTGCGTTTGGACGCGGAAGTGCGCCTAGCGGATTTGACTTTGGATTCGCTGACAGAGCTTGAGCGATTAAAGCCGATGGGGCAGGGGAATCCGGCGCTGCAATTTTTTACTCGGAAGCTCACGCACAAAAAACCGCTGCAGCGCATCGGCGCCAGCAAGCAGCACGTCAAGATGTCGGTCACGGATGGCACGGCAACGCATGAAGCTGTCTGGTGGAATGCCGGAGCCGCTTCGTTACCGGTCGGAATCTTTGAACTCGCGTTTGCGCCGGCGATCAATGAGTTCAACGGTCGGACAAGCGTTCAATTGAAAGTGCTGGATTGGCGGCAAGATTGAGACTTGGCGAGCAACATAATTGTCTTTAGTTTGTCAGCATGATTAACCACGGTATTCTCAACCCACAGATACTCTCGCTGCTGGCCCGCGTGCGCCACACCAATGCACTCGTAATCGCTGATCGCGGTTTTCCGTTTTGGCCCATGATCGAGACGGTGGACATATCGGTCGTCGACAATCTGCCGACGGTGTTGCAACTCATCGCCGCTTGCCGAGCCAATCATCATTTCACGCAGGCGTATCAAGCCGAGGAATTTTTGAAGAACAACACCGGCACCACACGCCAGAAATTCGCCACTGCACTGAAAGGTGTGCCGACGGTTTACGAGCCGCATGTGGATTTCAAGAAACGCGTGCCGCACGCCATCGGCCTTATCCGCACCGGCGATACGGTTCAATACGCAAACACCATTTTGATTTCCGGCTAGCCAGTAGTTTTCACCGCTTTGTCAGGCATGGCAAAATCGGATTATACTTTGGTAAAAACTGGTTAGTAACATAACCTCGTTTTGCAGATTTTGTTGTCCAATTCGGACAACAAATGTTTAGCGACTCATCCACAAACACAATCAGCCGCAAGCGCATCGCTTGTTTCCATTGCGGTGAATTATGTCCGGATGGATCCTTTGCTCTGGAAGACAAGGCGTTTTGTTGCTTTGGCTGCCAGACGGTGTTCAGCCTGCTCCGCGAAAACGGCCTGGAACAATTTTATCAACTGCAAGCTGCGCCGGGCACGCGGATAAGAAGTGCGGCGGCGCTCGCCAAATGGACTTTCCTTGATGATCCGACCGTGACGAGGCAGTTGCTGGATTTCGCCGATGAACAAAGGGCGAAAGTCACTTTGCACCTGCCGGCCATTCATTGCGTCGCGTGCGTGTGGCTGCTGGAAAATCTGTTCAAGCTACATCCCGGCGTCGGCAAGGTGCTCGTGAATTTTGCCCGCCGCGAAGCGGCGATTTCGTTTGCGCCAAACCAAATCAAATTTAGCGAACTCGCGGCGTTGCTGGCGTCCATCGGCTACGAACCGCAGTTCACGCTCGGCGAAACGGAGAAGGCGAAGCCGTCACCGCTCGCCAAGAAAACCTGGCTGCAAATCGGTCTCGCGGCCTTCGGCTTCGGCAACATCATGCTGATGTCGCTGCCGTTTTATCTCGGTCTCGACAGCTTCAATGGCCCGTGGTTCAAGGCGCTAGCGGGCTGGTTGAGCCTCGCGCTCACGCTGCCGGTGGTGACTTTCAGCGCGGCGGACTTCTGGCGCACCGCGTGGTTCAGCCTGCGTCAGCGCGCGCTGACGATGGAAGTGCCCATCGCGCTCGGCCTCGCGGCGATTTATCTTTCGAGCGTTTGGGAAGTGCTGGCGCAACGCGGCCCCGGCTACTGCGATTCGCTCTGCGGGCTGATTTTCTTTTTACTGCTCGGTCGGTTGTTCCAGCGCAAGGCGCACGAACGGCTGACTTTCGACCGCGATTACAAGGGCTTTTTCCCGCTGTCCGTCGTGCGCAAAACCGAAACCGGCGAAGAATCCGTCGCCATTTCGCGCCTGCGGGTCGGCGATAAAATCATTTTGCGCAACGGCGAACTGCTGCCGGCGGACGCCAAACTGGTCAGCGCCGGGGCGTGGGTGGATTACAGCTTTGTGACCGGCGAAGCGGAACCGGTGGCGCGCGAAACCGGCGCGCATCTTTACGCCGGCGGCCGGCAGGTCGGCGGCGCCATCGAGGTCGAAATCCTCAAACCCGTGGCGCAAAGTTATCTGGCGACTTTGTGGGACAACGAAGCCTTCCGTAAAAATCGCGACAACGACCTGGACTCGCTGACCAACCGTTACAGCAAGCGTTTCACCAAACTGGTCGTCGGCGTGGCGCTGGCGGCGGCGGTCTTTTGGATTTTCAAAGATGCCGGCAAATCGCTCAAGGCATTCACTTCCGTTTTGATCGTCGCGTGTCCGTGTGCGCTGGCGCTCGCTGCGCCGCTCACGCATGGCACGGCGCAACGCATTTTGGCGCGCTGGAAAATATTTCTGAAAAACGCGCTGGTCATCGAGCGATTGGCGGAAATCAACACCATCGTGCTCGACAAAACCGGCACGCTCACGACGGCGGACGCGCGCGGCGTGAATTTCGTCGGTGCCGCCGCGCTGAGCGCCGAGGAACAAAGCTGGATCGCTTCGCTCGCGCGGCATTCCACGCATCCGAATTCCGTTCGCGTGGCGCGGGCGCTCGACGCGTCGCCGTTGTCGGTGAAACACTTTCAGGAAATTCCCGGGTGTGGCGTGATGGGTGAAGTTGTCGGTCGAAAAATCCAACTTGGCTCACGGGCGTGGATTTCCGCAGGGGTAGGTGGTGATGGCGCTTTCTCCGTCGCTGGCTCTGTGTTCGTAGCGATTGACGGCAAAGTGCGCGGTGCATTCGCGCTGGAAAATTCGCTGCGACCGGAAGTGGAGAAACTGATTTCGCAACTGGGCGGAAAATACGAACTGGCGTTGTTGAGCGGCGACAACGAGTGTGAGGCCGCGCGGTTCCAAAAGATTTTCGGCGACCGGGCGGTTCTGAAATTCAACCAAAGCCCGGCGGACAAATTGAACTTCATTCGCGAACTTCAGCAGCGCGGCAAAAAAGTGATGATGGTCGGCGACGGCTTGAATGATGCCGGCGCGCTGGCGCAGGCGGAGGTCGGCGTGGCGGTGGTGGAGCAGGTCGGCGTCTTCTCGCCGGCCAGCGATGTGATTTTGGATGCGGCGGAATTGCCGCGCTTGGCGCAGGTGCTGCAATTTGCAAAGAACTCGACGCGCGTGGTGCGCGCCGGCTTCGCGGTTTCGGCGCTTTACAATCTTGTCGGCGTCAGCATTGCGGCGGCGGGATGGTTGCAACCGATTGTCTGTGCGATTTTGATGCCGGTGAGTTCGGCGACGATGGTGTTGTTCGCCTGCGGAACCACGGCGTGGCTGGGCAGGGGGTTGCGGGTTGAGAAGTCGCAAGTTGCCGGTTCGGCCCGCGCCAATTTTCAACCTTCAACTTTCAACCTTCAACCGATTGTGAAGGAGGCCGCATGAGCGTCGTCATCGTGCTCATTCTTGCGAGTCTGGCGCTGGGCCTGATTTTCCTCGGTGCGTTTGTCTGGGCGGTGCGCAGTGGCCAGTTCGAGGACACGCTGACACCGGCCATGCGCGTGCTGGCGGAGGAGCGGACGGAAAAATTTCCCGAAACAAAACCTAATCAAACCAAAATGAAAAACGCATGAACATAGAAACCTTCAAATACGACAATCGAATCGTGCGGGCCTTCGGCATCGCGACCGTCGTCTGGGGCATCGTCGGCATGGTGGTCGGCTTGCTCGCGGCGGTGGAACTGTTTCTGCCCGGCGCGAGTCTGAACCTGCCATACATCAGTTTCGGGCGCATCCGCCCGCTGCACACGAACGCCGTGATTTTCGCCTTCGTCGGCAACGGCATGTTCATGGGCATTTACTATTCGCTGCAGCGGCTGTGCAAGGCGCGCCTGTTCAGCGATTTTCTCAGCTGGTTCCATTTCTGGGGCTGGCAATTGATCATCGTCAGTGCGGCGCTGACTTTGCCGCTTGGTTTTACCACGAGCAAGGAATACGCGGAACTGGAATGGCCAATCAAGATCGCCATCGCGATTGTCTGGGTGGCGTTCGCGGTGAATTTCTTCGGCACGCTCGTCAAGCGCCGCGAGAAGCATTTGTATGTCGCCATCTGGTTTTACATCTCCACGGTGATCGCCATCGCAGTGCTGCACATCACTAACTCGATGACGATGCCCGCCGGTCTGTTCAAGAGCTATTCGATGTATGCCGGCGTGCAGGACGCGCTGGTGCAATGGTGGTATGGCCACAACGCAGTCGGATTCTTCCTGACCACTTCGTATCTCGGCCTGATGTATTATTTCCTGCCGAAGGCGGCGAACCGGCCGGTGTTCAGCTACCGGCTTTCGATCATTCACTTTTGGGCACTGGTGTTTATTTACATCTGGGCCGGCCCGCATCATCTGCTTTACACGGCGCTGCCCGACTGGGCGCAATCGCTAGGCATGGTGTTCTCGTTGATGCTCATCGCGCCGAGTTGGGGCGGCATGTTGAACGGCTTGCTCACGCTGCGCGGCGCGTGGGACAAGGTGCGGCAGGACCCAGTGCTAAAATTCATGGTGGCAGCGGTCACGGCCTACGGCATGGCGACGCTCGAAGGTCCGCTGATGTCCATCAAATCGGTCAACGCCCTGACGCATTACACCGATTGGACGATTGCCCACGCGCACGGCGGCGCGCTCGGCTGGAACGGTTTTCTCACCTTCTCGATGCTGTATTTCATTTTCCCGCGCCTTTACAACACCAAGCTTTGGTCCACCAAACTGGCGAACTACCATTTTTGGATCGGCACGCTGGGCATCGTGTTTTACATGGTCTCGATTTACATCGCCGGCATAACGGAAGGCCTGATGTGGAAGCAGTTCAACAAGGATGGCTTCCTCCAGTATCCAAACTTCCTCGAAACCATCGTGCAGGTGGTGCCGATGTTCCGGTTGCGCGCCGTCGGCGGGACGCTCTACATCATCGGCGTCATATTGATGGCTTACAACCTCTACAAGACCGCGAAGGCCGGCAAGTTTGAGCCGGACACCGAGGCTTCGGCTCCGGCATTGGAAAAAGCCGCCGCGCCGCACGGCAAATTTGCCTTCCACCGGTTGCTCGAAGGCAAGCCGCTGTTCTTCACCGTGCTCACGGCGGTGGTGCTGCTAATTGGCGGTTTGGTGGAACTCATTCCGGTGTTTCTCATCAAGGAAAATGTCCCAACCATCGCCAGCGTGCATCCCTACACGCCGCTGGAAGTGCTGGGCCGCGACATTTACATCCGCGAAGGCTGTCTCGGCTGCCATTCGCAGTTGATCCGGCCGTTCCGCTCCGAGACCGAGCGCTACGGGGAATATTCCAAGGCCGGTGAATTTGTCTATGACCATCCGTTCACCTGGGGCTCCGAGCGCAAAGGCCCGGATCTCGCGCGCGAAGGCGGCCGCTATCCCGACGCCTGGCATTACAACCACATGGACAATCCGGGTAATGTCTCGCCGGGTTCCATCATGCCGCGCTATTCGTGGCTTCTGACGCAAAAGCTGAACACCGAGGTGCTGCCCGCGCGGTTGGCCGCGTTGCGCCGCGTCGGCGTGCCATATCCGGCCGGCTACGAAGACGGTCAGGCGCAGAAAGACCTTGAAGCGCAGTCGGCAAAAGTCGTCGCCAATCTGAAACAGGGCTCGGTGAGCAGCGATTCCAACAAGGAAATCATCGCGCTCATCGCCTATCTGCAACGGCTCGGCACGGATATCAAGAACGCGCCGGTAACGGCGGCCAAATAACCACGAGGAATTATGGAAGAAAAAATCATCTCGAGCATGAATGGCGTCGGCCTCTACGGCGTCATTTCGATCAGCATCTTTTTTGTTTTTTTCACGGGGATGCTTGTCTGGGCGTTCGCGCAGAAGAAAACTTACCTGAACAAAATGGGCGCGTTGCCGCTGGATGGCGGCGAACGCCCGGAATCAACCAACGAAAATTCCCAACGCTAAAACCCTATGAGCAACGAACCAAAAAATCCCTTGCTGCTCGACCACGAATACGACGGCATTCAGGAATTCGACAACAACCTGCCGCGCTGGTGGGTGTGGCTGTTCTACATCACCATCATCTTTGCAGCGGTGTATCTGGTCTATTACCATGTCGCCAAGGTTGGCGATTTGCAGGCCGCCGAATATGACAAGGAACTCAAGGCCGGCAACGCTATCAAGGCCGCCGCGATGGGCAACTTCGAGTCCACCATCCCGACGCTCAAGCCCGCGACGGATGCCGTGGTGCTCGAAAACGGCCGCCAGATCTACGCCAAGTTCTGCGGGCCGTGCCACCGCGCGGACGGTGGCGGTCTCGTCGGTCCGAACCTCACGGACGATTACTGGATTCACGGCAGCAGTTATGCCGATACCGTGAAAGTCATCTGGGACGGCGTGCCAGCCAAAGGCATGATCACTTGGAAAACCGTGCTGAAGCCGGATGAAATCCAGTCCGTCGCCAGCTACATCTACACGCTGCGCGGCGCGAAACTCGCCACGCCCGGCAAGCCGCCGGAAAATCAGGCGCCGGCCAAGCCCGCCGGTCCGAGCGCGTTTGAATGATGGTTCCTCCGTCCGCCCCGTCTTCGGTTGACGGAACCGGAGGCGGGGGGGGGGATAATTTTCTGTCGTAAAATATTTTGAACCCGCCACCCACATCGCCCGACAAAAAAGGAGCAGCCGCCGCCAATTCTCCGGCGAAGTCGGTGAACTGGTCCGATTTCCGCGATCACATCGCCACCGCCGAGCGCTCCGGCAAACGCAAATGGGTTTATCCGCGCAAGGTGGATGGTCCGTGGTTTCGCGGGCGGACTTGGTTCAGTTGGCTGCTGCTGCTCGTCATGTTCGCCGGGCCGTTCATCACGATCCATGGCAATCCGCTCCTGATGATGAATATTCCGGAGCGAAAATTCGTCGTGCTCGGTCAGATTTTCTGGCCGCAGGACATGATCCTCTTTGCGCTGGCCGCGTTGGTGGGCGTGAGCGCCATCGTGGTTTTTACGACCGCGTTTGGCCGGCTCTGGTGCGGCTGGGCGTGCCCGCAAACGGTGATGATGGAAATGGTCTTCCGCAAAATCGAATACCTTATCGAAGGCGATGCGCACGAACAGCGCGAACTGAACGCGGCTCCGTGGAACGGTCGCAAAATATTCCAGAAAACTTTCAAGCATGCAGCTTTCTTCGCGCTTTCATTTCTCGTGGGTAATGTGCTGCTCAGCTACATCATCGGCTGGCAGCAGCTTTACCAGATCATCATTGATCCGCCGGTGAAGCATCTAGTCGGACTGAGCTTCATGATTGCGTTTACGCTGTTATTTTACGGTATTTTTGCCCGCTTTCGGGAACAGGCCTGCACCTTTGTCTGTCCCTACGGCCGGCTGCAATCACTGTTGCTAGACGAAAATTCCATCGTCGTCGCCTACGATTACAAGCGCGGCGAAAAACGCGGTGCGCTCCGGCGCGCTCAGAAATTCGGCGAACGGCGCTATGCGGGTTTCGGCGATTGCGTGGCGTGCAACAATTGCGTCACCGTCTGTCCCACCGGCATTGACATTCGCAACGGCACGCAGATGGAATGCGTCCATTGCACCGCCTGCATGGATGCCTGCGATGCGGTGATGAAAAAAGTCGGTTCGCCCGTCGGGCTGATCCGCTACGCGTCGCTCAACGGCATCGAACGCGGCGAACGGCTGCGCGTCACCCCGCGTCTCATCGGCTACTCCATGGTTTTGCTGGCGCTGACCACGCTGCTGGGGATTTTGATTTTTACGCGCGCCGATGTCGAGGCCACGCTGCTGCGCGCGCCCGGCTCGCTATTTTCAAAATTGGACAACGGCCACATCAACAACCTTTACACCGTCCGCATTGTGAACAAGACCTCGCGGGAATTACCGGTGGAACTGCGGCTGGAAAACCCGCCCGGCGTTTTGCAGGTGATGGGCGAGGGGAAACTCGTCGTCGCGCCGCAAAAAACTTTTGAAGATTCGGTGATCATCGAACTAGATCCGGCCGTGATACAGTCCGGCAGCACGCCGCTGGTGCTCGGTGTTTATTCCGGCGGCAAAAAAATCCAGACGCTAAAGACCGCGTTCCTCGGCCCGCGCAACTGACTTATGAAAGCCAAATTCAATCCCTGGCCGCTCGGCATCGTGCTGACCTTTGTCATCTTCATTGCCGGATTGGCCACGGCGGTGGGCATCGCTGTTACGCATCGCGACAGCATGGTGAGCGAAAATTACTACGAGCAGGAATTGAAGTATCAAAGCCAGATCGATGGCAAGGCGCGCGCACTGCAATCCGGTGCCAGCATCAACTACGATCCGGTTGCCGGCAAAATCATTGTTCAATTGCCTGCCACTCAGGCGGCGGCTAAACCCTTTGGCAAAATCGAGTTGTATCGCCCTTCTTCACCGGACATGGATCGCGTGATGGATTTTTCCCCGAACGCCGAGGGGGCGCAAATCGTGGATGCTGCCCCATTGCCTGTGGGATCTTGGGCTGTGCGCGTGAAATGGAGCGCTGGCGGACAGGGTTATTTCCTTGAACAAAAAATTGCCGTGAGGTCGAAGTGAGATGGAATTTGGTTTTGCCATCGCGTTGGGATTGCTGGGCAGTCTGCACTGCGCCGCCATGTGCGGGCCGCTGATGCTGGCCATCCCGGGCGCAGATGGACAAGGGCGGTTCATCACCGACAGAATTCTCTACCAGCTTGGCCGCATCACCACTTACGCGGCTCTCGGTGTGATTGCCGGGTTGGCTGGCAAATCTCTCCTGCTCGCGGGACTGCAGCGCTGGTTGTCCATCGCGCTCGGCGCAGCCATCCTACTTGGCTTTCTGTTTTCCAAAAAAATTGCGTTGAGCGCGACGGCGGTGCGACTGGTTGGCGGCTTGAAATCCGCGATGTCCCTTCAACTTCAGCGCCGTGGACTGCGGTCGCTGATTTTATTGGGACTTCTGAACGGCCTGCTGCCGTGCGGTCTGGTCTATGTCGCGTTGGCGGGCGCGGTGGCGCAGGGAAGTTTTTTGGCCGGCGTCTTTTTCATGATTCTATTCGGCTTGGGCACGTTGCCCACGATGCTGGCCATCAGCCTGTCGGGAAAAGTTTTTCCGGTGGCGTGGCGGATGAAACTGCGCGGGGCAATTCCTTTTGCCGTTTGCACGCTGGCGGTGCTCCTGATTTTGCGTGGCATGGCATTGGGCATTCCCTACCTCAGCCCAGATCTCACGAACGGCACCGCTTGTTGCCCGCATTGAATTCAACCTTGGATGAAATAGCTCAGATTTTCCAGTTCGATGGCGAGGTTGACGTTGTTGACCATCACATCCTCCGGCACGGCAAGAACGATGGGTGAAAAATTCAGGATCCCAGCCACGCCCGCCTCGATCAGTTGGTTGGCGACGGTTTGGGCGGCGGCGGCGGGCACGGAAAGGATTGCCATCTTTACGTTGTGTTCATGGATGAAATCGGGCAAGGCTTCCATGCCCAGCAACGGCTGCTTAAGCTGCTTGTCGCGTCTCCGCTTGGGGGCGGCGTCAAAGGCGGCGATGATCTCAAAGCCCTCTTTTTCAAACCCGCGATAGGAGAGCAAGGCGAGACCGAGGTTGCCGACGCCGACGAGGATCACCGGTTGCAATCGCGATGTTCCGAGTTCATCGGAAATTTTCCCGGACAATTCGTTCACGTCATAACCCAGCCCGCGTGTGCCGAAGGTGCCGAAGTAGGCGAGGTCTTTGCGGAGCTGGGTGGGTTTGACGCCAGCCGCCTTGGCGAGCGCCTCGCTGGAGACCGTGCCGATGCGGTTTTCGCGCAACCGTGCGAGGCAGCGCAGGTAAATCGAAAGCCGGTAAATCGTCTTGCGCGGGATGATGGGCCGACCGCTCTTTTTCACGCCGGAAAATTAAGCCACCCGCCGCCGTCTGGCCAGCGGGGATTTTATTTACTTGGCCGTTGCGCCGAATGTGTGCCTCTGTTAGCGTCCTGCGTCCCTAATCCAGATTATGTCTGAAAATAATCCATCCAAAAACCACGGCTGGCTGGTCGTCTTTTCCGGCCTCGGCATCAACCTCGCCTTGGGCGTGCTTTACACCTGGAGCATGTTCAAGGCCGCCATTGAAAAAGAATTCGGCTGGAAGGGCGACCAGCTCAACGACCCGTATGCATTGTGTTGTCTTGTCTTCGCCTTCGCGATGATTCTGGCCGGACGCTGTCAGGACAAGTTTGGTCCGCGGCTGACCGCGTCGCTTGGCGGATTGCTGGTGGGAGCCGGCATGGTGCTGATTTCGACGACCAGCAGTTACGCGACGTGGCTGCTGGGCTTTGGAGTGCTGGTGGGAATCGGCATCGGCTTCGGTTATTCGTCCGCGACCCCGCCGGCTTTGAAATGGTTTCCGCCGGCCCGGACGGGATTGATCGCCGGAATCGTTGTGGCCGGTTTTGGACTGGCACCGGTTTATCTGGCACCAACTTCGCAATTTTTGCTCGGTCATTTTGGGTTGAGAAAATCGATGCTGATCTTTGGCGTTGCGTTCACGGCCATCGTCTGTGGTCTCGCCCAGTTGTTGAAAAATCCACCGGCAGGGTTCGTCGCTGCGCCGCAGGGCAATACGGCGGCAAAATCCGTGATTGCGGCCGCGTCGCCGGCGGAGATGTTGCGGAGTCCGATGTTTCATTTGCTGTGGCTGATTTACTTCATCGGGGCAGGGGCGGGGCTGATGGTCATCAGCAGCGTCAGCGGCATGGCAAAAAAAAGCATGGGAGCCTCGGCTTTTATTGCAGTCGCCGTGATGGCGATTGGCAACGCCGGCGGACGGATAAGCGCCGGTATTCTTTCCGACAAGATTGGCCGGCGCTGGACGCTTTTCCTGGTGTTGCTGATCCAAGCGGTGCTGATGTTTGTGGCAATCCCCCTGACCGCGAGCAAGGACTCCGCGCCGCTCTTGATTGTGCTGCTGGCGACATTTATCGGCTTCAACTACGGCGCAAATCTCGCCCTGTTTCCGTCGCTCACGAAGGATTTCTGGGGACTGAAAAGTTTCGGCATGAACTACGGCATTCTCTTCACCGCGTGGGGTGTGGGCGGTTTTGTGCTGAGTCGGCTGCAACAGATGCTGACCGTCGCGGCGAACGGCAGTTTCAAAAATTCATTCGTCGTGGCCGGCGCTTTTCTGCTGGGCGGCATGGCGTTGACGCTGTTCATCAAGCCGCCGGTGAAAAGTGATTAAGCCTGCGAAATGGATTGACGGACGCTCAAATTTTGTAAATTTTCTAAATATGAAGCTCAACCATCTCCTCCTGCTCGCAGCGCTGACTTTTGTCGGTTCATTCAATTCTTTCGCGCAAACAAATGCGGCGGAACCTCACAAGAACCTTGCCATCGTTCCGGTCTCCCGCACCGGCGGAATCACCAACCGTCAGTCGCTGGTGTTGCAGCGCGCCAAGGAGGCTCCCGGCAAATACGACATCGAATTCATCGGCGACTCGATCACCCAAGGCTGGGAATCCCGCGGCTCCAATGTCTGGAACGAATACTATGGCAACCGCAAGGTCATCAACATGGGTGTCAGCGGTGATCGCACCGAGCATGTCCTCTGGCGGTTTGAGCAGGGCCAGTTGGACGGCATCAAGGCCAAGGTCGCCGTCGTGATGATCGGCACCAACAATTCTGGCAAAAACAAGGACGGCACGGATGCCTATACCGACGCCGACATTCTCGAAGGCGTCACCGCCATTGTGAATGAAATCCGCCGCCGCCAGCCGGAAACCAAAATCTTGTTGCTCGGCATATTTCCGCGTTCGAGCACGTTCAGCCCGCAGCGCGGCCGGTTGCTGGAGATCAATCAGGTGCTTGCCAAGCTCGACGACGGTCAGCATATCTTCTATTTCGACTTTGGTTCGCAATACGTCGAGAAGGACGGTTCCATCTCCAAGGAAATCATGCCTGACGCGCTGCATCCCAATGCGGCCGGTTACAAGATCTGGGCGAACGCCATTGAGCCGAAGCTCAAGCAGTTGCTTGGCGAATGATTCCGTTGTAAGCGGACGGCTTATTTCGGCAGATATTGAAGGATCCGTGCGAGCGCAAGCTCGTTGCCGAAAAAATTCTGCCGCGAGATGTTTTCTCGGAAGCGGTCAAGCTGCCCGATAAATTCTTTGATCTTCACCGGAAATTCCCGCAGATCATCGCAGATCGTGCCGTAGCCGAGATCGTCTAGATAGCGCGCGTTGAGCCATTGCTCGAACTGCCACGCGACGGGCAGCGAGAACACCGGCTTGCCGAGATACAGCGCTTCGCTCATCAGCGTGTAGCCGCCGTTCGTCAGCACCCACGACGCGTTGCCGACCTCCTCGATGAACCGCGCATCCGCCCGCGGAAAATAGTTGATGTTCCCGTCCGCGCCCTCACGGTTTTCATACGCGAAAACCTTGAACTGAAAGGGCAGCGCCTTGAGCAATTCCGGCAACCGGGTGAACGAACTGCTCGTCTGATACACAACCACATGGCCGTCGTCGCGCGGGGTGATGCCCAAAACTTTTTCGCGCAGGATGGGTGGAAAAAACTCCACGTTCGTGCCGGCCGGCAGTGGTGGATAAAAGAACGACGTGGCGAAATGAGCCTCTGTGCGATAGTCCGTCAACCACACCACCGCGCGCGCCGCCAGGGAAGGAATCTGCTGATCCAGTGGCAGCGCCGGACGCGAGAAGGGAATGACGCCCTGATGATCCAGGCTGATGCAGCGCAGGTCGGTGATTTCAGCGGCGCGGGGCAGAAACGGCTCAAAATCTGTGATGGCCAGATCCGGCTGCCAGCTTTCGATGAGCTTCGTGATTTCGCGGATGACCCGCCCGCGCTGGCGAACCAGCGGCAGATTGGCCCGGAAACTGGAGACGAGTTCCACGCGGTTGTTCTGATAGACGAACGTGAAGCCGGGGATTTCCATAACTTCAGGCAGGCGCGGACTCAAAACCTGGAAGGCCTTGTTGCTCGCGAGGATCTTCACCTGATGGCCGAGGCTCGTGAGCGCCCGCGTGATGGTGAGAACGCGCGACGAATGTCCCTGACCTTCACCGCAGCAGCTATACAGGATGCGCGCCATGTGTCGCGCCTATTCTTGGCCAAAGCCCCTTCGCTGGCAAATGACAGTTTGGTGACAAATTTAGCGCACAAATTAGCAATGAGAAATCCCAGCGCGACGCCGAAAACGACACGCCAGAGGCGTGTGGTCACTTCTCGGGCGGAAACTTGTAAAATATGGACTTCCCGTATCCGTCGCTTTCATCCATTACGGTTGCAAAAACATGCCACGAATGGTCTGGGTATTGAATACACCAATTCTTTTCACCTTCTATTGCTGCTTTAAGCCATACAGGATGAAACCTTTTCGTTTCAAGCCCCCACCAATCTTTATAGATTACCTGAACCCTTCCGTTTTCGCTTTCTGACCCATCTAAATCTGGCAACCAAACAAAATCAGATTTTGTCTTGTATAACCAGATGCAAGCAATTCCCAACAGAATATATCTCCAAAACTTCGCTTCAAATCGTTTAAAATTAAGTTCTTTTGCAATTTTTTCGTAGTCATTTTTCATGGCGGTATAATCTTTGATCAAATCGCCATTTGCAATTGGTGTTGGCTCATCCATAAATCAAAATGAGGTTAGCGCCTTCTCAAGCCGCGCCATGACGCGTTCTTTGCCGAGGACTTGGAGCAGGTGGTAGAGGCTCGGGCCGGAGGTTTTGCCGGTCACGGCCAAACGGCAGGGATGCACGAGCACACCGGCTTTCACGCCCAGCTTCTTGGCCGTTTCCTTGAGCGTGGCTTCGAGCGTCTCGGCGTTGAACGCGGAGGCGTGCGCAAAGGCGTCGCGGAGTTTTTCGAGACGCGGCTTGTTTTCTGGAACGAAATCTTTCTTGGCGGCCTCGGCGTCGTAAACAATTTCGTCGGTGAAATAAAAACCGGCATACGCAGGCAGTTCGGCGAAGGTTTTGATTTTGCCGCGACAGGTGTCGAGCGCGGCTTTGACATAGTGGACATCCAACTGATTCGTATCTACGCCGGCTTTGACAAAGGCGTGCACGCCCAGTTCATAAAATCGGTCGGGGGCCAGTTCGCGGCAGTATTCGCCCTGCAACCAGGTCAGCTTCTCGTAATCGAACTTGGCGTTGTGCCGGAGAATCTGCGGCAGGTCGAAGCGTTCGACGACGTCGGTGAGCGGCATTTTTTCCAGATTGTCCTTGGGCGACCAGCCGAGGAGGCAGAGATAATTGTTCACGGCTTCGGCCAGAAAACCGTCGTCGAGATAGCTGGTGAGCGAGGCGCCTTTGTCGCGCTTGCTCATCTTGGAACCGTCGGCGTTCAGGATGAGCGGGATGTGCGCATACTTCGGCGGCTCCACGCCGAACGCGCGGAAGAGCGCGATGTGCTTGGCGGTGTTGCTCAAATGATCTTCGCCGCGGATGACGTGCGTGATGCCCATCTCCAAATCGTCCACGACGTTGACGAAATGAAACACCGGCTGGCCGTCGCTGCGGACGAGCACCCAATCGGGATCGGCTTCCTCGCGGTCGGTGAGCGGGCGCAGCACGTCGCC
>Ga0208872_1000052_pt1 | contig 116608 bp, 87 predicted proteins | sample CryBogCBH12Aug08_FD_185508 | JGI IMG/M metagenome (GOLD analysis project Ga0208872, IMG submission 185508) | Freshwater microbial communities from Crystal Bog, Wisconsin, USA - CBH12Aug08 (SPAdes) | ecosystem: Environmental > Aquatic > Freshwater > Lake | place: Crystal Bog, Wisconsin, USA...
TGCCGTATGCGCGGTTCGCGTTCGAGTCGGACAAGACGAACATCGTGTTCTACGAGAGCGGCAAGCTGGTGGTGCAGGGCAAGGGCACGCAGGAGTTCGTGGAGTTCGTGCTGGAACCGGAAATCCTGAAGCAGGCCAGGCTCGGCTACGAGACGGTGCTGAATCCCGACCTGCTCCTGCCGCGCTTCGGCGTGGATGAAAGCGGCAAGGGCGATTTCTTCGGCCCGCTGTGCATCGCGGGCGTGTATGTGAACGAGGCGGTCATCAACGCGTGGAAGGACGCCGGCATCCGCGATTCCAAGAATATTTCCAGCGACAAGAAAATTGCCGATCTCGCCAAGCTCATCCGCGAGACGCCCGGCTGCGTGGTGGACACCGTCGTCGTGGGCAACGAGGCTTACAACCGGCTTTACGCGAAGATGAAAAGCGTGAACACGCTGCTGGCGTGGGGTCACGCGCGCGTGATCGAAAATCTCATGGGTAAGCGCTACCAGATGAATCCGCCGCCGGTGAAGGCCATCAGCGACCAGTTTGCCGCGAGCAAAAGCGTCATCGAAAAGGCGCTCATGGCGCAGGGCAAGGAAATTCAGCTCGTCCAGCGGCACAAGGCGGAAGAAGACATCGCGGTGGCGGCGGCCTCGATTCTGGCGCGGGATGAGTTTGTGAAGGGCATTGCAAAATTGGAGTCGCAGTTCGCGATGAAATTTCCCAAAGGCGCGAGCGCGGCGGTGGACGCGGCGGCGAAGGAATTTGTCGAGACGCGCGGCGCGGGTGAGTTGCAAAAAGTTTCCAAGCTGCATTTCCGCACGGCATTGCGGGCGCAGGGTTTGCCGGAGCCGCCGAAGACCGAGTGGCGGAAGCGGTGACTTAATTGATGGTAAAACCCTCGTTCCGGAAGCGCTGAAGTTTGTAGAGCAAGGTGCGGCGGCTGATGCCGAGAGCTTTTGCCGTTTCCGTGCGGTTAAAATGATTTTGTTTCAGCGCGGTGAGGATGGCTTCCCGTTCGATGCCTTCGAGCTGCTGCGCATCCGTGCGGGGCGGTGGTTCCAGCGGGGCTGAACCCAGCCGCGCCGGCAGATGCTCCGGCAAGATCACTTCGCTCCGCGCCATCAACACGGCGCGCTCGATGACGTTGCGCAACTCGCGGACATTTCCCGGCCAGGCATAATTTCCCAGAATCGCCGCCGTGGCGGCGGAGAGCTGCGTGTGGCCGCTGGAAAATTCGCCGAGGAAAAGACCGGCCAGCGGCAGGATGTCTTCGCGCCGTTCCCGCAATGGCGGCACATTCAACTCCACGACATTCAGCCGGTAAAACAGGTCTTCCCGGAAGCGTCCGGCTTTCACCTCGTCCTCCAGGTTGCGGTTGCTGGCGGCGAGCACGCGGGCGTCGGTCCGGATCTCGCGATTCGACCCGACGCGCTGAAAGCGTCCGTTTTGCGTCACCCGGAGAAGTCGAGCCTGCAACGCCGGCGACATCTCGGCGATTTCATCCAGAAAAATCGTGCCGCCGTCCGCCTCTTCAAACCGGCCGATGCGCTGGGCGGTGGCCCCGGTGAACGCGCCTTTTTCGTGTCCGAACAATTCGCTTTCCAGCAGCGTTTCAGGAATCGCAGCGCAGTTGACCTTGATGAGCGGCCCGCGGGCGCGCGCGCTCCAGGCGTGGATGACATCGGCCACCACTTCCTTGCCCACGCCGCTCTCGCCGGTGATGAACACGCGGGTTTCCGAGGCTGCGATGAGCGCGATGTCCTGAAACAAGTTCGTCATCAGCGGGCTTTGGGCGACGAGGTGTGGCGGCAGTTTTTTCTCCGCGCCCAGATTCAACGGCGTGGCCGGTGCAAGGCCCGTGGCTTGCCGGACGGTGACCAGCAATTCATCCAGATCAATCGGCTTGGGCAGGTAATTCAGCGCGCCGTCGCGCATCGCCCCGACGGCTTCGCGGATGTCGGCGTAGGCGGTGATCAGCAGCACGGGCAGCGTGAGATGACGTTCGCGCAGGCGGCGCAGGGTTTCCAGACCGGAAATGCCGGTCATCCGCACGTCGGAAATCATCAGCGAAAATTTCTCCCTGGCCAAAAGTTCCAGTGCGCGTTCGCCCGAATCCGCCAGCGTGGTGACGAATCCCTGGCTGCGCAAAAATGAATCCAGCAGGCTGCGCTGGCCGGCATCGTCATCCACGACGAGAATGCGCGGCGGTGCGGTTTTACGGTCGTCCGAAGCCATGCGGCAACTTAGCCGAAGCGCCGCGCCGCGTCACGCCGCGAGTTTGAGGTGGCTGATTCGGAATGTCGCGCCGCGCGGCTCGTTGGCGAGGCATTGGATTTCCCAGCCGTGCAGCAGAACAATTTGGGAAACGATCGCGAGGCCGAGGCCGGTTCCCTTTTGGTTGGTGGTGAAATAGGGTTTGAAAATCTCCCGCTGCTTATCCGCCGGCACGCCGGGGCCGTCGTCACGGATTTCCAAGGTGGCCTCTGTGGCATTCGCGCGGCGCACGTCCACCTTGATCTGTCCGCCTTCGGCGACGGACTGCATGGCATTGATGAGGAGGTTGAACAGCACCTGCCGCAGCAATTGTTCATCCGCCTCGATCGCCAGCGGTTCGCCGCTGACCTCCACGCGCAGTTTTTTCTCATCGATATCGTAGGCCAGCGTGCGGATGATCTCCGAACAGGCGGCGGCGAGCGCCACGTTGGTGCGCCGGATTTCGCGCGGCTTGGAGTAGTTGATGAATTCCGTGAGCTGCGCCGTCACCTTGTCCGTTTCGTCCACGATGATTTTCGATTTCTCGCGCACCTCCGGCGACGCATCCGGCAGCCGGGCGATCAATTGCGCCTGGCCACGGATCAAATTGAGCGGGTTGCGCGTCTCGTGGGCGAGGCCGGCGGCGGCGAGGTTCATTTCCTTGAGATGCGAATTCAGCTCGCTCGCGCGCACGAGGCGGATCTGCAATTCCGCCGTGCGCCGGACGTTGCGCCATGCCAGGCCGATGCCAAGCGCCGAGATGCCGGCAAAAAAGCCGATGACGCAGCGTAGCCAAAGGTCGCGGGTGCAAAGCCTGTGGAAATTGCCGGTGGACATCGCCAGCACAAGACCGTGCAGTTCACGTTTGGCGGCAAGCGCCTTGAATTCGGCGTCACTCATCCCGCGCATCCACGGTGGCCGGTGGCCGCCGCGCGGCGGGGCGGCGGTGCCGTTGGTGGTGGGTGGTGGTAAGTTCGTCAGGGAACTTTCGAGGGCATTCGTTCCACTGTGTTCACGGTGGGGAAAATCACGACCGCCCGCCGGCCCGTTGGTCAGATCGTGAAACGGCGGGAGGACGACGGTGGCATTGTTGGTCGCTCCTTCGGGATTGACGCTGGCGCCGGCCACCGGCAGCACAAAGGTGACAAAGCCTTCCGACCACCGCTCGCGGTCGGCCAGCAACTCGCGCGGAATCGTGTTCGTATCACCGGCGGCCACGACCGTTTCGCCCTCGGTGTTCAACAGGCCGATGGCGAGCAGGCCGCTGGAGTTGACGAAGCTGTTCGTCGGGTTGCTGACGAGTTCGTTGAGCACGGGTTCCAGCCGGTCCTGAAACACCGCGCCGCGAAATTTCAATGCGCGGGTGACGGCGCTCAAGGTGCTGGCGATTTCACGCGAGCGGTTGCGGAGATCCGATTTCGCGGCTTCGGCGACGCGCTGGTGTTCCTCCACTTGCCAGCCGACAATCAGCAGCCAGACTCCGACCAGCAGGCCGAAGACCCAGCGGCGTTGGCTTTGCGTTTCCATTGGCGATTTCAGTCTGGCGTGTCGGCGGCAAAAAACAATTTCCTATTTTCGTTTCACCGGCAGGCGATCCAGAAAACGATCCAGTTCCTGCTCGGGAATGGAATTCGTGATGAGCTGTGTCTGCCCCGTTTCATGGACGGACATGCCGGCCAACTGTTCCGGCGCGCGGACAATGTGCGGCGTCAGGAAAATCAGCAGCTCGCTCTTGGTGCTGGATTTGGCGCTGAACCGGAAAAGCTGGCCGAGCAGGGGAATGTCGCCCAGCAGGGGGATTTTACTGTCGTTGGCAGATTTGTCGCTGCCGATGAGGCCGCCAATGACGACCGGCTGGCCGTCGGGCGTCACGACCACGGTGTTGGCGGAGCGCTTGTTGATATTCGGCGCATAAACAGCGGAGGAAATCACGCTGCCGCCTTCGATCACCTGGCCGGGCGTGGAATTGTCGATGGACGTGATTTGCGGTTCGAGGATCATTTGCACCAGACTGTTCGCGCCGATGAACGGCGTGACATCAAGTTGGATGCCGACGTTCTGGTAACTGCCGTTGATGGTCGGCACGGTCGTCACGCTGTTGCCGACGGCGGTGAAACTGACGCCGCTCGGCAAATAAATGCTCTGGCCGACGACGATTTCCGCCATCTGGCCGTCACGCGCCAAAATGGACGGGCGCGACAACACCTGCGCCTTGCCGGCGGTGGCGAGCGCCTGGATGGTCGCCGTGAAATCATTGCCCGTGAGCTGGGCAAATCCGCCATTGCCAGTCGCGCCTGACAAGGCCTGCGGCAGCCCGAAATTGTTGCCTGCGCTCACGCTTGAATAGACCGGCGTGAGGCTGCTGGGAACCACCGCTGCATTCGCCGCTCCCGGATTCGCGACCGAGAAATTGGTCTTAAAACCGGTAAGTTGAGAAAAGTTGTTGTTCAGGCCCGTGTAATTGCCCTGCACACCGATGGCGGACGCCTTGTTGTCGGTGACTTCGACAAAAACCACCTTGATCAGCACCTGCGGCTCGGGCGCGTCGAGATTGGCGATGACGTTGCTAATCTGCTGGCTAGTCTCCTCGTCGGCGATGACGACAAGGTTGTGCGTCACCGGATCCACGGAAATGACCGCGCTGCCCACCGTGCCGTTGTTGTTGTATTGGCCGGCGGTGGAACTGCTGGCAGCAGTGCGCGCTGCGCCGCCGCCACCAAAGCCACCAAAGCCACCAAACCCGCCGCCGAAGCCGCCGCCGGCGCGTTGTTGTGCGTGAACCGGCAGCGTGGCGTAGAATGAAAGTATCAGCGCGATTCGGCAGATGTTTTTGAAAGGGGGAGTTTTCATAAAATTTTCCAGTTAAACAGGCGGATTAAAATTGGGTTGCGCTGCCGGCACGACCGCCACCGGCAGTGCTGGAGGTGCCGGAACTTTTGGTGGAAGTGGTCGAGGTGGTGTTGTTCTGCGCTCGCTGCATCAGCGCGCTGTTTTGCGAGGAGCTGCTGCCGCCGCTGCGCGATGTGCCGCTGGTTTGGAACATGTTTTGCAGCACCAGCGCGGCCTGCTGCGGATCACCGTTGTTCATGTGAAAAACATAAACTTTCTGGTCGCGCGTCGAGGGCACGTCGAGGTCGTTCATCATGTTCGCGATCTGGAGCATCAAATCCTTCGGAGCCGTCACGATCACCGCCTGGATGCGCGAGTCGGGCACGACATTGACTTGGGTCGCTTTCTTGATGCGGTCGTTGGAACTGTTGCCCGGCGCTGCGCCGCCCGCTGGCGCGCCCATGAGGCGCGACAAAAATCCGCCACCACCGCCGCCACCGCCACGAAAGCTGATGGGCGTCTGGGTGCCGCTACCGGAGCTGCTGCTGGGGAAGATGCTCGCCAGTTCCGTGGCGACATCCGTCGGACTGGCGTGCTTGAGGCGGAACACGCGGATTTCCGTCTCCGCTTCCGCGCTGTCATCAACTGCCTTGATGATTTCTGCAAGGTGCCGGATGTTCGACTGTGTGTCGGTGATGACAATCGAATTGCCGCCCTCGTTGGCCACCACGGTTGCCTGCGGCGAAACAAACGAGGTCAGGTCGGACACCAGCTGCCGCGCTTCGACAAAGCGGATGGGAATGATTTGGGTGACGATTTCCGCGTTCTTGGGGATCTCTTCCGGGTTGTTGCCGGTCTTCACCGGGATGTCGCGCGTTTTCGCGGCGCTCTTGTCCACAATGGTCAGCGTGCGTCCGTTGCGGATGGCGGCATAGCCGTTCTTGTTCAGCTCAAAATTGAGCAGATCCACCGCTTCATCCCGCGTCATGGGCCGGTTGCTGATGACGCTCACGCTGCCGTTGACCGGCGTGTCCAGCACGATGATGAAGCCGGCCGCGTCGCTCAAATAGTTCAGCACCATTTCCAGCGGGGCGTTGCGAAAATTCAGTCGCAGTTCGTCCGGATTGTTATTGCCATGCGCTTCGGCTGGCGGCACGAAGTTGGATGCAACATTCACAGTCGGCGCGGGTGATTTTGTCGCGGACAAAATCACCGCCGGCTCCGTGGCTGTGTTTGTGACTGCTGGTGGATTTGTGTTCGCCGCTTCGGCGGGAGCGGGGACTATCTCCGTCAGGGCGACGGTTGGTGGCGTGTTCGGTTCCGGCGGAATGGCTCCCGCTGCTGGCGGTACCTCGGTCGGTGGTGGCGGTGGGGTTTCGGCTCCAGCCGGTGGCGCAGTTGGTTCGGTCGCCGGCGGCGGCGGATTATTGCCGCCGTTTGCATCGGGTGCTGGTTGGGCGCTGGCGGAAATCAGCCAGCCCGCCGTGCCGGCAGCCATGAGGTTGAAGAGGATTTTTTTCATTGGTTTTCCTTTGCTCGTAATTGCATCAGCCGTTTCAAAACTTCGCTTTGGCCCAGCGCGGATGAAGGCGCTGGTGCCGGATTATCATTGCCGGATGAACTGGTTGCGCTCGGCTCGCTGGCAACCGTCCCCGCCGGCAGTTCCGCTGCGCCTGCCAACGCCCACTTGCCGTTTTCCTGCCGCATCACATCGCCAATCTTCAATTCAAACTTCTCCGATTTGTTGGTGGCTTCCAGCGTCACCCGGCCCTGAACGATTTGCGTGACGTTGTAATCCGCGATTTTCCCGGCGACCGGCAGGACTTTTTTGATGTCATCATTGTTGCCGCTGAAAAAGGCGAACAGCCCCTTCTGATAGCCCATGGTGCCGACCAGCGTGAAGGCCGGTGCCGACAGAGATGCCCGGGTGCGTGTCGTCCGGGTGTGCGGGCGTGTGGAAGAGGAATGTGGCTGGCGGTTGGGGTCGAAAATATTTCGGTCGGTCACAAACCGGCTGAAGGATGCGTAATCCGCCGGGCGGGGAATGCCGCTGTCCGTCTGGGCGAACGCGACACCGCCGCTGGCCAGCGCCAGCGCCAAAATGATTTTTGTGCGTGAGATGTTCATTTTTTGTCCGACGGGAGTAGCGCCAGTCCGTTGATTTCCGTGCTCAGGGTCATTTGCTGTCCTTCCTTGTCGCGTGCGGTCAGTTCCAAGGAGGTCAGCCGCAGCGCCATCGGCCCGCGCTCCAGATCGTAAAGAAACTGGCTTAGCGTGCCGAGATTGCCCGAGGTTTCCACGCGGCAGTTCAAGGTCATGTAATTGGTCGATTCATTTTTCCATTGCGGCATCAGGCTCGTTACCTCCGCGCCGCTGCTGCGCGACCAGCTGTCCACCGCCGTCAACAGTTTTTGCTCCGCAAGCGACGTGTTCGCCGGCAGTGCGTTCGCCTGCATCTCGGCCCAACGGCTGCGGATGCCGGCCTCGCGTTTGATGAGCTGGCCGCCTTCCGTGACTTTGGTGCGCAATTCCTTTACCTGTGCCTGCCGGGCTGACCACCAGCTGCCCAGCGGCTCCAGAATGAAATTCACCGTGACCAGCAGCGCGAACGCCGCGATGGTCAGCACCACGAGAAATTCCTGCCGATTCTTAATTTTCACTGCCGCCTCCGTTGTTGTAAGTGAAGCCGAAAACAAACTGCATCGGTGCCTTGCCGCGGATCTGCTCCAGCTTCACGCCGCTCACGCCGTCCGTCGTCCGCAGTTTCGCCTGCATCGCCAGCAGCGCCGCGTAATCCCGCGCGGTGCCGGAGCAGGTGACCGCGTTGCCGTCGCGCACTTCGATGTTTTTCGCCGTCACCGCCCCGTCCTCCGGAAATGCGAGCGACAGCGCCCGCAGCAGCGAAAGGTGCTTGAACGAGCCGTCATACCATGGCCGATACTGTCGGATGTTGTCCTGAATCGCCTGCAATTCGTCGACCTTCGCCGCCATGTGCGTCCACTGCGAACGGTAATGCCAGAGTTGAACCTGTTGGAACAAAAACACCGCGAGGAAAATGGCCGCCACTCCCGCCGCCACCGCGCCCGTGGTGCGCAACCGGCCGGAGGAATGTTTTGTGACGAATTGCTCGATGAGGTTCGGCTTCGGCGGCAGAAATTCAAAGGCCGGTTTCCGTCCGGCCAAAATCTGCGCCGCGAGGCTGAAAGCCCCCGACAATGCGGCTTCTTTTGGCAGTTGCATGCCAAATTCATCCGGCGCATAGGCGGAAACCCATTCCACCTTCAGTCCCGCCGGCTCAAAGCGCAGTTCGAGTTCGTCCACCAGCGGCAGTGCGAGTTCGCGCGAGCCGAAAACGCGGATGTGTTTCACCCGGCTGCGCAATGTGCCCGGCAGCTGGCCGAGCGTGATGCGCACCTCGCGCGCCACCACGTCCGCGTGAAGCGAGCGTCGCCCGGCTTCGTCGTCCACGGCACCTTCGAGCGACCGCAAGGCCACCACGCCGCCTGCGGCGGTGATTTGCAACCCGACATGGCTTTCGCCAATCACCAGCGCGAGCACCGGGGATGGCGACGGGGAACCGCAGACACCCGGCGGTTGTAACGCAGAAATGCTGAGGCTGAAACTGACCGGCTTTAGTTTTGCCGCCGCCAAAACATTTTCCAGCGCCCGGATTTGCGTTAACGGAACACCAACCAGCAAGACCTGTTTCTTTTCTTCCGTCAGTGCGCTGAAAGATTCGGCGATTTGCAAGGTTGCGGTGTCGGCGTGAAAATTCTTTTCCGCCTCCAGTTGCAACAGGCTGACGGCGTCGGCGGCCGGCAGCGCCGCCGGCAGTTCCGCCTGCGCAGTCAAAACCCATTTCAGCGGCAGGCCGAAAACACAGTGGCGTTCGCGCACGCCGGCGGCGTCGAGCTGGTTGCGGATTTCGCGCCCCACCAGTTCCGGTGCGGCGGTGAGCGGGTCCAGCGCCAGCGTGGCGGAAAACGACTGTTGCACGGCGAGCGCCCCGTTCAGGTGCCGCAGCACCACGCCATCAAGCCGGCTGCCATCCAGGGCGAGGCCGACCACGGAGGTCAGTTTTTTCGGCGTGCCGAGTTTAAATTTGAAATCAGGTTTCATTGCGTGTCCTTCGCGACCAAAGTTTCCCGCGCTTTTTCACCCAGCGCCCAACCGAGTCGGCTCAAATCCTGCCGGTATAAAATCTTCGGCGAACCGTCGCTCACATCGAAGATGAATTTGACGCGCCGGTATCCGCGTCCGAACGGGCCGACCGCCGCGATGTCGGCGGCGAACTGGTAGCTGTGCGTGGTCAGCCAGTCGCGCCGCGCCAGCGCGGTGATGACCGGGCTGTTGTTGCCGAGCGCGTCGATCACCCACGCAATTGAATCCAGGTTGTTGGGATTTTGCTGGCGGTAGCTGAGAAGCGTCTGGGCGGCGCTGATGGCTGTTTGTTCGTCGATGTTCGCGCCCATGAACAAGGCGACCAGAACATCGGCGCACGCGGTGTTCACGTTCACGCGATTCCGGAAATAGTGGTTGGTGGTGGTGGTGATGGCCGGCTGCAGCAGCGCAAAACTGTCCGAACTGATGCCAAGGTTTTTGCAGCGCAGCGCAAAGCCCAGCAGGCCGACGTAGGGGCGCGCACTGGAATTGGTGGCGACCAACTGGTTGACGTAGGAGGTGCTGATGCCGGCGTTCTGCAGCAGTGACCGGATCTGGCTGCGCGAGGCGGTGTTCACGTTGGTCATCGTGGTGCCGTCGGAATGGAAATTAGGCTCGCGAGTATAGACCGTCACATAGTCGAACAAGCCGGACTCCAACTCGCCGTTGCTGTTCAGATCCTTTTCATTCGCATCCAGCACGCCGTTGCGGTTCAGATCCTCGCCGGCCAGCATTTCCGGGGTTGCGCCATAGACCAGCTGCAGCTCGTCCACCGTCTCGAACGGCGCGTATTTTGGCGCGTAGCCGAGCGATGTATAATCCAGCGACACCATGCCGTTCGTGCCGCGCCAATCCATTATGGCATTGGCAAAATCGCTTGTGACGTTCGGCAGGTATTGAAAGACATTGGTGCTGACATTGTTCAGGTTGAGCTTTGCGCCTTCATCCACGAGGCCGAAATACGGCTCGGTGGAATTGCCTTCGTTCGGGTCGCGACCGATGAGCCAGAATTTTGCGTCGCCGACGGAAACCGCCTCACACTTGAACTGCGTGTTGTCCGGCGTCGCGCCATTGGTCGCATAATTTAGCAGCGCCAGGCTGACGTAGCGCGCCGCGCCTTCGATGGCCTGGTCGGCCAGCACACCGCTCACGCGATTGTCGGCGGCACGCAATTCATAGGTCATCTGGTTCGCAAAATACAGCGCGATGCTGACCAGACCGATGCACACCCACAACACGATGATGAGCACTGACGCGTCATTGCGCCGGGCTTCGCCTCGCGGTTGTTGCAGGTTCAATTTCATTTCAGCTTCCCGTGCTGTTCAAGATCACGTTCGTCCGCGTCACGGAATCGACCGGCACCAGCAGTTGGATCGGACCGGCGTTTTTGTCGTTGCCTGCGAGCCGGATTTCCACGCGCACTGCAAGCGGCAAATTTGTGTAAACCGAGGATGGATCGGTCGTGTCCCAAACCTCCTGCCACTGCGCACCGTCATAGCCGGAAAACTTTATGCTTTCGACGCCGCTCAACATCAGTTGGTCGGTCACATCGGGCGTGCTGATGCTCAGAAGATTCCGCGTCACGCTGCGATACAGGTCGCGCCGGCCGGAGCCGTCTGTTGAGTTTTTCAATCCGTAGCAAACGCGTTGAATGTCCGCCCACGGTGCCCGCTCGCTCAGTGCGCCGGTCGCCGTGAAGATTTCCGCCGCCACGGGGTCGCTGATCCCGACGCTGGTGATGCCGTTGCCGAGACGGAAGCCGCCGGACAAAACTTTGCTCGTGCCGTTCGTCGGCGTGACGACACACTGCAAGTCGCGCCGCAGATAGGTGAACGCCTGATCCACCGGCGTCGCGGCGTCCACCACGTCGGTCGTCACCTGGCGCAGATGCAGCGCGGTGAACAGCACGGCGTTGACCGCAGCGAGCACGATGGCGGTCACGCCGATGGCAAGAATCATCTCGACCAGCGTGAACGCTTTTTTGTTGTTCGTCTCGATTTTCAAGGTTGCAAATTCATCGTTGTCGTTCCCGGCTGGACGGCGAGCGTGTTCAGTTTCACCGAATAATCCTTGCCCTGCGCGGTGAACTTCACCTCCGCCGTCAACAGTTGTAGCGCCGGATCTTCCGGCCACGTCTGCGTCGTCAGCGTCCAGTCAAAATCCAGTGTGCCTTCGCCGGTCTTGCCGCTCTGCGTGCCGCCGGTCCAGTTCGTTGTCATCAGGCTCTCGTTCAAAATCCGGTCGGCCACGCGCGTCGCCGCCGCCTTGCGGGCCGCGACTTCGCCGGCAAGGCTTGCCAGGTGCATCGCCTCGACCGCCGCCGGAATCACGATGGCGAGGAACAGCATCGCCGCCAAAACTTCGGCCAGCGTGAATGCCGCACACGCTTTATTTTTCCGTGTCGCGAATTTCATAACCGGTGCGACTGCTGTTCAAACCGAGCCAGCGCGAAAATCCGCCGCTGTCTGTCAATTTCAAAACCTGCGGACTGTTTTCATCCACCGCGCCGTCCGCCAAAAACTTTATCGCCGGCCAATTCTTAAATGTCACCGGCGTCGTCGCCCCGACGTTCTGCACCGTGATGGCGAGCGTGGAATCCAGCGTCAGGTGCTCCGCCTTCGCATCGCCGCTCTGTCCGCTCGTCTCGGCTTCGAGACCGTAATTGCCGGCCTTTTCATCAATCCACAGCATCATCGCCGCGCCTTCGGACACGGCGCGGCTCTGGCCCGCGTGCATCAGCGCCGCCAGCCGGCGCGCCTCGGAATCCAGCGCCCGGCCGCGCACGAAATTTGACAGCGCCGGTGCCGCGAGCGACGTGACAATCACCAGCAGCGCGAGGACGAGAATCAGTTCGACCAGCGTGAACGCGCGGCGGCGAAAATTACTTTTGCCAGTTACCGACATCATCATCCGTGCCTTCCTTGCCGTCCGGGCCGACCGACAACAGATCGTAGGAACCGGCGTTGCGTTTGCCCGGAAAGTAATAGACGTAGTTGTTGCCCCACGGGTCTTGCGGGATTTTGTCGAGATAAGGGCCGTGCCAGTTCTTGGCGTTGCTTGGCGCGGTGACCAAGTCCTGGATGGACTTCGGATAGAAACCGTTGTCCACCTCGAACGCGTCCAGCGCGGTCTTGATGGAGGACAGGTCGGCGTGGGCCGCGGTGGCGCGGGCCTGTTCGCTACGACCGACGATTTTCGGGATGACCAGCGCGGCCAGGATGCCGATGATGGTGACGACCAGCAGCATTTCCACGAGCGTGAAGGCGCGGCGCAACTGACGTTTCAGGATGGGTGTGGTTTTGATTTTCATGTTTGTGATTTCTATTTGATGTAATCCTGCAGCGAGAAAATGGGCAGCAACATGCTGATGAAAATGACGCCAATGAAACCGGCGATGAGAAACAGCATCAACGGTTCGGCGAACGCGACGGCGGTTTTTAAATTGCGGTCGAGATCGAACTCCGTCACACCGGCCACGCGCACCAGTTCCGCGTCCAGCCGTCCGCTTTCCTCGGCCACCGAAATCATTTCCAGCACCGAACCGGAGAAAAGGATTTTGCAATCAGCAAGGCTCTGACCGAGCCGTCCACCCTGCTGCACGCGTTCAATGGACTGGCCTACGGTATCCACAAGGATCTGGTTGCCGATGGAGCGGCGCGAAACATTCAATCCCTGCACCAGCGGCACGCCCGCGCCAAGCAGCGTTCCGAGCATCCGGCAAAAACGGGCCATGGCAAACTGCGCGATGAGCGGGCCGACCAGCGGTGATTTCAAAACGATCCCTTCCCACATGCGCTTGCCGGTTTCGGAGGTGAACCACGCGCGCACCAGAAATCCGATGGCGACGATTCCTAGCACCACAAAAAATCCATACGACCGCACCAGTGTACTCAACCCGATGACGAGCTGTGTGATGAGCGGCAGCGAGCCGTGGACGCTGGCGAACACTTTCTGGAATTTCGGAATGAAAAAGATCAGCAGCACCGACAGCACCACCAGCGCAAGGAACAGCAGGATCACCGGATAAATCATCGCGGTGAGCACTTTGGATTTCAGCTCCTTCTCGCGCGTCTGAAAATCCGCGATCTGCGCCAGCACCACGTCGAGAAAACCGCCCGCTTCGCCGGCCTCAACCATCGCGACATAAACTCGCGGAAATGTCTCCGGCGATTTCGCCATCGCGTTCGCCAGCGACATGCCGTCCACCACGAGGTCGTGGATTTCCTTCCACTTGACTTTCGACGCTGGCGAGGACGCTTCCTTTGTCAGGATCACCAGAGCTCGGCTCAGCGGCACGCCGGCCGCGAGCAGGCTCGACAGCAGGCGTGTGAAGTTCTCCAGTTCCTTTGCGGAAACTTTTTTGGAGGCGAAATTAAAAGAAATTGCGCCAAGACTTCCGGAATCCTTTTTTGCCGTCGCGCTCTTCTCTGAAAGATTGACCGGTCGCAGGCCGAGCGTCTCCATCTGCCGCAGCGCATCAGGCCGGCCGGCAGCTTCCAGCACGCCCTCGGCGATTTTGCCGTCGGGCTGCAAGGCTTTGTAGGAAAACGTGGGCATGGGAATTTAAATCAAGCCGCGACGGCGATGCTCGCGGCGGAAGCTCCACCCTGATTTTTGGTCGCGCTTTCGACTTCCTTTGCAGTCGTGACGCTCAATACTTCTTCTACGATTGTCACGCCGGCGGCGACCAGACGCCAGCCGTCCTCGGCGAGCGTGCGCATGCCGGCTTTGCGCGCGGCGGCGCGGATTTGATCGGTTGACGCAGAGTTCAAAATCAACTGGCGGATTTCCTCGTCGGTGTCCATCCACTCAAAAATTGCGTGGCGGCCAAAGAAGCCGGTGTTGCGGCACTCGCGGCAGCCGACAGATTTGTAAATGGTTTTTTCCGCCGGGATGCCGAGTTTGGCTTTGAAGGATTGCGCTCGAATGGAATTATCCGGCTCTTTGCAATGCTTGCAAAGCACGCGGACGAGGCGCTGGGCGAGCACGGCTTCGAGCGACGACGCGACGAGATAAGGCTCAACGCCCATGTCCACAAGGCGCGTCAGCGCGCCAGGGGCGTCGTTGGTGTGTAGCGTGGAAAAAACCAAATGTCCGGTGAGCGACGCTTGCACGGCGATTTGCGCGGTTTCGGCGTCGCGAATTTCACCGATGAGAATTACGTCCGGATCGTGGCGCAAAATAGAGCGCAGCCCGCGCGCGAACGTCAGGCCGGATTTTTCGTTGACCTGGATTTGGTTCACGCCCTTGAGCTGATATTCCACGGGATCTTCCACGGTGATGATCTTGCGAACGGCGTCGTTGATCTCGTTCAGCGCGGTGTAGAGCGTGGAGGTTTTGCCGGAACCGGTCGGGCCGGTGACGAGGATGATTCCATGCGGCAGACCGAGGACGTGTTTGAAGTGTTCGTATTCACGTTGCGCCAAGCCAATCTCGGCCAGACCGCGCAGTGCGGAATTCTGCCGCAACAAGCGCATGACGACCGCTTCGCCGTGCAACATGGGTATGATGGAAACGCGGATGTCTACCTCGGCCTGTTCGATACGCACTTTGATGCGGCCGTCCTGTGGCAGGCGTTTTTCCGCAATGTTGAGGTGGCTCAGAATCTTGATACGCGAGACGATGGCCGGCTGAAATTGCTTCAGCTGCGGCGGCACGGCGGTGTCTTGTAATTCACCGTCAATGCGGTAGCGGATCTTAAATTCGTCCTCGAACGGTTCGAGGTGGATGTCGGACGCGCGCAGTTCGATGGCGTCTTTCAAAACCTGGTTGACGAAGCGAATTATGGAGGCCTCATCCTCTTCGCCGGAATCGAGATCGGTGTTCTCGGCGTTTTCGTCAACGACCTGGATGGATTTTTCCTCATCGAGTGTGCCGATGGTGTCAGCGCCGACGCCGAGGCGTTTTTTGATTTCGCGCTGGATGGCCTCGGTGGAGGCGAGTACTGGCTTGAGATTCAAGCCGGTCAAAGTTTTCAGCGCATCGAAACCCTGCGTGGCAAAAAGGCGGCTCGTCGCGACCTCGACGGTGCCGTTGTCGCGCTTCAGCGGCAGAAGTTCCTCTTTCAGCAAAATGCGCGCGGGAAAAAGGGACAGCAGCTGACGATCCGGCTCGACGTCCTCAAGTGTCGTGTAGCCAAGGCCATATTCACCGGCGAGCCACCGGAGAATTTCCTCCTCGCTGGTGAGGTTTTTCGTCGCGAGTGTTTCGGCATCGAATGGGGAAAGCTGCCGGGACGCGACCATGCGTCCCAGCAACTCCTTCGACGAATCTTGAACCGTGGGTGCGGCCATGAATGTCTGCTTTCGCTTCGGACATTAATTCACCAAGCCGAGCAGATAAGCCTGCGCCTCTTGTTTGCTAGTCAGCACGGCTTTGAGATCGGCCTGAGCCGCTTCGAGCTTGGCTTGTTTGACTTTTTGAGCAGCCTTGTATTTTGTGAGCAAATCCTTGATCTGGGCCGCAGGTGCATTGTCATCAATCGCCTTCTGCAAGGCCTCCTGCTCCGGACTGCTTTGGCCAAAAACGCTGGTGCCGCGATTGTTGTTTCCGCCCTGGTCACCACCACGATTCCGGCCGCCAAACAACGCGCGCATCCCGTTTCCACGCGCGTCGCGCTGGGCGTCTATGACTTTCTGCACGAGCGGCTTTACGGCGTCCCATTCGGTATCGTTGGTGAAGCCGAGCTGTTCCTGAATGCGTTCGAGCATCCGTTGCTGCATCTGGGCGGGATCAAAGTTGCCACGTTGACGACGTTGGCCGGCCTGGTCGCCGCCGGGAGTTGCGGGTTTGTTGTTGTCCTGTGCGAGCAGGGTGTCGGCGCTGATGACGAGCGTGACCGCCATCGCGCACAGGCTGAGGATACGATTTAGTTTCATTGGATATTTGGTTGGTTGTTTGAATCACCGTCGCACAAGAATGTGAAGCCGGGAGATCAAATGTTTCCAATGCAAGTAATGTGCCATTTTGTAATGCTTGCATTTACAGGTAATTGGCGGAGTGCTTGCGCAATTATTGCTCGACTGTCAAAGTGCTTGCGCATGAGTTGCGCGGAGGGGGGGTGAATTTGTCGCTACGCGCTGGCGTTATTTGTAAAACTAGTTTTGAAAATTGACGTTTGGCATATGAACGATGTCAACGATTCCTGCCAAAGTGGGAAGATTTCTTCCATTCGAACATCCAGCCGCGTGCCGAAATATCTTTTTTTGCGCCATTGAGCTGCACTGTAATCGGCAAGTTGTTGAAATTTTCAATTACCCAGCTTCCGTCGGTGAAGAGGTATAGCCCGACCTTGTTGGGAGCCGTAAAATTGCACTTCAGGGGTGACAACAGATGTGCACGCAGGTTATCCAAGCTGGATTGGTTGAGTTGCAGCAAGGAGTCGGGATGGTCGATTACTGGCAGGATGAATACGTTTGGAACATCAAGGTGTATTTTGCTTTCGAGTTGCCGCTTTAATCCGTCGGTAAGCAAGACAGGTTTTCCAGCCTTGATAAATTTATTCAACTCAGAAACCAGATTAGTATCTTTTAAGGCATGGACTGAGAAGAACGCGGCTGGGGCGTTTTGAGGAAATTCATGGCAGGGCGCCAGCGGCAGTCCCAGCATTCCCACATAATCGAAAATGAAACCATCGTTGCCTGGACTGCTGTTGGGCGGCTTGTAGGCGGCAAGGCCAGTCACTTGGCGCTTTCGGACTTCGTGAGCCATCGCAAATAATTCAGGCTGCTGCGCCCTCAAAGCTTCGATGTTTTTTGGGCCGGTGTTTATCAACAGGCAGCCGTAGCAAAAAAGCATGGATTCAGCTGCGCCAGCAAGCACAGTTTGACGGGCTTGTTCAATATAGGTGTGTTCCGTGGTGCCAAGCGGATCATACCAACCTCCACCGCATTTTGTTCCGCCAATGCCGCCCAGCCAGCGCATGTTGAAGTAGGCCTCATACTGAACTATGCCACCCCAGTTTATGTCTTGATAGTCCCGGGTTTCAGTGCCGACCCAAATGCGGTCAAAATCCCGTGTTTCTCGCACCACATCGTAGCCGCGCAGGTGAAAATTATCATACCACTGCGGATATTTGATGATGAGACGAACGCGGGGATTAATCTTCTTGGCTGCTCCCAGCACGCATTCGCGAGACAGTTGCAGCATCAGTTCGCACCGGTAATCTTCCCAACTGTCGCCCGCCACGGGGAAGTTTTTTTTGCCGATGGTTACGGTGCGAGCCTGACGCGCCATCTCGCACGCTGGGCAAGTGCAATCCGTGAACCAGAAATCATCAATCATGATCTCATCAAATTGCGCGGATTCTTCAAAAATAGCTTTAAGATTGGCTTGCGTGTTAAGATCTGTGTAACAGGAAGTGAAGTTTTTCCAGCCAGTGGAAGGTTTGCCCACCCGCGTGGTGGTGACACAACCGGAAACCCGGAATCCTTCCTTCAAAAAACGTTCGCGGGCGCGCTGGATTGTTTTGGCATCCGCATGATAATTGTCGCGGAATGTTTCAAGGTAAATCTGGGTGATGCCCGTGCGCTTGCACCATTCGATGGCCTGATTAAGTCCATCCTCTGACGACAACAGATCTCTTACGTTCTGGGCGGCAAACAATGTGGAGAAACGATGTGTGCCAGTCTCTTTCTTGGCCAAGGTCCAAAGCGGATAATCATCGGGGGATACTCCTTTTGCCGAAACAAGGCAAATATCGCCCATTGCCAAGAAGAAAACTGCAATCGGCAGTGTGCTCGAAACAAAAAAACGATGAAATATGCTCATGTTCTCTTATAGACCTGTGCACGCAACGGAACAACGAAAAATAAAGCAAAAGACTAATTTGTTTCTAATACTTGGTTAATAGGCCTATACCAGTCAAATCGGCGGAGTGGTGCATCCGGCAGGACTTGAACCTGCAACCTTCTGATCCGAAGTCAGAAGCTCTATCCAATTGAGCTACGGATGCCTGAAATTATCTTCGAAATCAACCGGCCGTCATACCGATGTCCCTGGCGAGGCGTTTGGCGGCTTCGGTGTCCACCCATTTGGTGAAGGTAACAAAATTGACGAGGGCAGGGCTGTCCGATTTTACCTTGTAGAGATTTTTTAAGGCGCCGAGCACCTTGGCATAAATCGCCGCGTATTTTTCGTGCATCAACCTTGTGATGAAGGTTTCCATCATCGCGCGGGCCAGCGGATCGCTCTGACCATTGGGCAGATAGGGCAACAGGCAAAAGACCCGGACGAAAATCATCGGGTCGTTTTCCGTCAACACCAGCCAGCAGGCCTTGACTTCATCGGCGTCATAGCGTCCGGCCATCCGCTTGCGGATGGCGGCAATTATTTCTGCGGGCGCCGCGCGGCTGGTGATGAGGTTCTTGATGTTTGCCCAAGCCTGCTGGTGTTCGCGTTCCGGAGAAATGACATGTTTTTCGTTAAGGCGGTTCTCGATTTCGCGCAAGCCCAGCTGGTGGGCGATAGTCTTGGCGAGCGCCTCGGCTTCTTCCTTGCGAATGCGGTCAGTAACGGCCAGTGCCCGGATGACCGATGTCTGCATTTCCGGATTGAACAAAGTCAACACGGAGACGATGGCTTCTGCCTTCGGCGGTTTGCCCAGCGGCACGAGATGTTTTACGCATTCGATGGTCAACGGGTCGATATCTGCCAGTTTTTCCGTGCGGAAGGCCAATGCGAAGCGCAAGGTGCGTCCCAGTCCGCCGCCTTTGCCAAGATTGTTGATGACCGATTTTCGGTAATCGGGTGCGATGATGAACGCCAGCAGTGCTTCGGCCTGTTGGATCAGTTTTTCGTCCAACGCGGTCTGCTCGTTTACGACGACCAGTTGCTCGATCAATGGCGGCAGGCGCTGGGCGAACACAACATCCGGCGACTCGGTGTTCTGGTTGTTGTAATAATGCAACAGTTCGAGCGCGAAGGAGAGCCGGAGAAAGGCGTTCTTTTGCGCGCGTGCTATTTCGGAGGTTTCCTTGCTGGCTCGCACTTTGTGGAACAAGGCCAGCAGTTCTTCCCGTTTCGCACCGGCGGCGGGGTTTTGCGCAAGAAGCTTTTCAAAGTCCGGCTGGAAAACGAACATGATCTCATCCGGCTTGGGGCGCGGATTGAATTTAAGATCGGTCGTCACGTCCTTGAAGAAGACCTGGGCCGCCTCGCCGAATTCGCGCAGGATGCGTTCCCGGGGAAGTTGACCCTTCACGAATCCGCGGCTTGCGCGGACGACGGCAGGCAGATAAAAATTTTCCGGGTGCGCCACGAGCGATTGCAGCATCCCGGGTTCCAGCGGCGCTTCCAGGTTGATCAACTCGTCAACGGCAGGTTTCAAGGTGGCCGTCAAATCACGTTTCGCCTTGTCCAGTTGCTTGAGCAGCGCCGGTTGAAGGATTTGATCCTCGATCTTGCCTTTCGTCAGGCTGGCGCTCACCTCGATGACATGCATGTTGTGCTCCATCAAGCGCGAAACGATCACGCCGATGTCGTTGATGGGCAGCTTGCTGACGAGCGTGGTCAGTAGGGTGATGAGTTCACCGTGGGATTTTTGACGATGTTCGATGACGCGCTCCAGCAGGAGGCGCAACTGCCGGTTTTCTGCCTCCAACCCGGTGCGTTGGGTTTCCAGTTGCGCCACGCGCAGGGTGAGGTCGTGCCAGTCCTGCTGGATTTTTTCCAGGCTGGTGGCCGTGCCGTTGCTGGCGTTCTCGGGCTGTGACATGGGAACAATCTAACCGCCGGGAAAAATCTTTCCATTCATTTTTTGCCCCGCCGATTGCGCCAGAGAAAAGGCCGCGACAAATCGCGGCCTTGGGATTGCGGCAAGCCGGAGCTATTTGACCAGCGTCCGGCAGAATTTATCAATGCGTTCCAAGCCCTTTTCGATGTTCGCCATGCCGGTCGCATAGCTGAGGCGGATGTAATCGTCCGCACCGAAGGCGATGCCGGGCACGGCAGCGACTTTTTCCGCTTCGAGCAGTTTGGCGCAGAAATCAGCAGACTTGAGGCCGGTTTTGGAGATGTTCGGGAACAGATAGAATGCCCCCTTGGCGTTCACACAGGAAATTCCCGGGATGGAATTCAATTTGGTGTACGCGTAACGCCGGCGCTTGTCGAATTCTGCAAGCCAGACGGGCAGATGGTCTTGCGAACCGGTCAACGCGGCGACGCCGCCCTTCTGGGCGAACGACGTTGGATTGCTCGTGCTGTGGCTTTGGACCGCGTCAATCGCCTTGGCGATCGGTTCCGGCGCAGCAAGAAAGCCCAGTCGCCAACCGGTCATGCTCCAGGCTTTCGCGAGTCCGTGAACGATGATGGTGTGGTCGTAGTGCGCCGGCGAGAAGCTCGCGACACTCTTGACCTTGGCACCATCATAAAGCAGGTGTTCATAAATTTCGTCGCTCATGATGAGCACGCCTTTTTCCGCGCAAATGTCGCCAAGCGCCTTGGTTTCTTCCGGCGTATAAACGCTGCCGGTCGGATTGCTTGGCGAATTGAGCACAAACAGGCGCGTCTTCGGCGTGATGGCGGCGCGAAGTTGTTCGGGCGTGACCTTGAATTCCGTTTTGTCGGTGGTCTGAAGAATCACCGGTTTGGCCCCCGCCAGCTTGACCATTTCGGGATAGCTCAACCAATACGGTGCGGGGATGATGACTTCGTCGCCTTCCTCACAGGTCGCGAGAATGACGTTGTAGCAGGAATGTTTTCCGCCGCAGGAGACGATGACCTGGCTCGGCTTGTAGTTCAGTCCGTTCTCGTTTTTAAACTTGGCGGCGATGGCCTCGCGCAATTCCGGAATGCCGCTGCTGGGCGTATATTTGGTGAACCCGGCGGCGAGCGCCTTGGCGGCGGCGTCCTTGATGTGCTGCGGCGTGTCGAAATCTGGTTCGCCGGCCCCGAAGCCGACGACGTCTTCGCCGGCGGCTTTCATGGCTTTGGCCTTGGAATCAATCGCCAGCGTTAGTGACGGTGCCAGGGACGCGGCGCGGTGGGAGATTTTGTAGTTCATAAATTTTGAGCGCGAAAAGAATAAATTGAATTGGCGGCAGCGCAAGAAGGGAAATATCCGCCGTCAGGCCGACTGAAACTATTTAGTTTTGGCGGCCTCGATGAGTTCCCAGAATTTCGGATTTTCTTGCAGCGCCTGATCTTCACCGACCTTGATGCCGGAACGAAAGAAGAAATCCTTGAGTGTGTGCCGGCTCATGACGCGATGAACCAGCACGCCGAGCGGGTGGCGCTCAAAGTAAATGCGGTAGTCGCCGATGCGGAAGCGGTGCAGGATGTGCCCGTCGCTTTCCAGTTTGCCGAAATCCTCCAGTTCGCTGCCCACGACTTGCTGTGGCAGGCCGCGGAAGTCGCCGAGAATCTGCAATTGCAATTCCTTGGGCATTCGCGCCAGCTCGGACGCGGCGGTCGGCGTGAAGATGATTTGAAAGGCGCTCATCGTTTGTCGTTTCATCGAACACCATCGCGGCAACCGCGTCGAGCGAAATCTAACCGGCTGCCAAAGGTGATGGTTGGCAAAAAACTATGTTTCATCCGTCGTCCATCTGTGGCTAAATAGGCGCGTGAAAATTCTCGGCATCATCCCGGCGCGGTTTGCCTCGACCCGGTTCCCGGGCAAACCGCTTGCGCTCGTTGCCGGCAAGCCGCTCATCCAGCATGTCGTGGAGCAGTGCCAGAAGGCCGATTCACTCTCTGAAATCGTCGTCGCCACGGATGACAAGCGCATTGCCAACACTGCGAAAAAATTTTGCCGTGTGGAAATGACCCGCGCTGACCATCCGAGCGGCAGCGACCGCATCGCGGAAGTGGCGGCAAGAATTCCCTGCGACGCCGTGGTGAATATCCAAGGTGACGAACCGTTGATTGATCCAAACGTGATTGACGCGGTGGCCAGGGCTTTGGCGCAGAACGAAATGTCCACCGCCGCGACGGCCATCAAGAATTTTTCCGAATACGACAATCCGAATGTTGTAAAAGTCGTTGTCAACGCCGCCGGTCGCGCGCTATATTTTTCCCGGCGCACGATTCCGTATTTGCGCGAGGCCGCCAGCCGTCCGGTGCCGGAGCAGTTGGCGGCATTTCCTTTTTTGAAGCACTTGGGCATTTACGGTTATCGGCGCGAGACGCTGTTGCGGCTGGTGAAATTTCCGGTGTCGCCACTGGAAAACGCCGAGAAGCTGGAACAGTTGCGCGCTTTGGAAAATGGCATCGGCATCGCCGTCGTGAAAGTGGATTACGACAGCGTCGGCGTGGATCTGCCGGAAGACGTGGCGCGAGTGGAAAAGATTTTGAGCCACGGATAAAACACAAAAATAATTTAGTGCGAATTTGGTTTGAGAATGGGGAAAAGTTGAAGTTCTTTGCGGACAGAGAGAGAATTTTTACCCCAGATGCCACTCGCTTATCGCGAACACCACGGCGGCAAGATTGCAATCGGGCAGTCATGTGATTGGTCAGCACAAGGACATATGCCGAGCATGAGACCTTTTTACTCGCAAACAATAATCGGTTCTAAGTAGGATGACGAGTTACCATCCCAGCATATAATTTTGCAACTGCATAATCAAAAAACCAGCTGGCTTGCTGTGGACAAGTTAGGAATCGTTCATTAGGATATGTGAAAAATTAGACTATCAGGTATTTTGATTGAAAGCTAATAAACCCCAGAAGAAAAACTGGACAAGCCTCAATGGAAAGGATGGCAAGCCAACTGTTCCTGAAGTGACTGGTTTAGTCGAAGGAGATTTTTCACCCAAATTACCGTTACCGTGGCCAGCATGGTTGAACTTCTTTTTGGGGAAATTTGCCCGCTTTGCAGAAGGATTTTATATTGTTTCAGCCAAATTTATCTCTAAAATTTCAAACTGGTGCAAAACGCAGGGATTTTCGTGCTGGCTAAATCGGGTGTTATCAAAACGTCCTTCCCTTCTGTGCGTGGAATTATTCATGGCTTTGGCATTGTCGGTAACCTTTTATCTCCTTGTTAGGCCTCAGTGTTTGCCGCAGGTTGATGGTAGTCTTTTGCCTTCCATGACATTTTCCTATTTGTCACACCATGCTAGTCCTACTGAAAAAGACATGATTACTCCCGCTTGGAAAAAGCGATTAATTGGCCCGATTATATCCGGCTGGCTAATAGACATGAAATTCAAAGGGCAAGGTAATATTCCGCTACAAGGTGAATATCAAAATATTTTCGGATTTTATAATGCTGGATGGCTATTTCTTTTGTTTTTTATTCTGATTCTTTACCGCAAGGATGCGTTGCTGCTTATTCTTGGAGTGTTTTGCGGATTAATGTATAACTTAACCAGTCCTAATGAAAATAATTACTATCCTTGGGATATGCCGACCATGTTGTTTTTTACCTGGGCCTTTCTTTTATATGATAGAAAGAAAATGTGGCCGATTATTCTGGTAATAGTTATCGGTGGGTTGATTAAGGAGACGGTTCTATGTTGTGCCTTACTGATTTTGCTAGGGGAACATTGGGGATGGAAAAAAAAAGCGGCAGGATTTATTGGTGTGTTAGTCGCGTTTTTTCTGCTTTCAAAGTTGTTGATGATCCATTACGGGATAAAGTCTGTCATGGTAACTGTTTCAGATAATGAGAAGTATTCTGACATTATCTCTATTTACGGAATGGCACAAAACATTAAATATTTTTTCAGTGCGGATATACGTTCTGTTTATTTTGTCAATGTTGGAACACTTCTAGCCATCTTGCTCATACCGTGGAAAAGCAATCGTGATATTGTCTTTAAATTGACTATATTTTTGTTTGTATTTGGTATATCTAATCATGGTATTTTTATGGAGGTTCGTGATTGGTATGAGGTTCTTCCTTTAGGATTGCTGATGGTTTCAGAAACATTTATAGAAACAAATCTGATAAGTCCTTCGAAATCAGTTATAAATACTTGCCGCCATCGTATTCTCATAGGAAGTCATGGACTACTTATTTTGACCGTGCTGATGTTGGTCTTGGGCATCAAGTATTATGGTTCTGATGCTCGCGTTGTTGAATCTTTACAGTCCAAGGCGCAAGGCGGTGATGCGCGGGCGCAGTTACAACTCGCCCAACATTATCAGGCCGGTAAAGGAGTGCCGGTTAATCCAACCATTGCTTTCAAATGGTTTTTCAAGGCAGCTGAACAAGGTGTTGCCGAAGCCCAATATCAAGTGGCTATGTCTTATTTTCAGGGCAGTGGCACCACAAAGGATATCGTCGGCAGCATTCCGTGGTTTCGTAAAGCGGCTGACCAAGGACTTGCCGAGGCCCAATTACAATTAGGGGTTCGCTATTTTCAGGGTGAGGGCGTTCAAAAAGATTATATTTCCAGTATGACTTGGTTTCATCAGGCTGCCGCTCAAACCAACGTGGACGCCCAATACAATCTGGGGTTTCTTTACGAGAATGGTCTCGGCGTCAAGCAAGATCTCGCTGAAGCCGCTATCTGGTATCAGCGCGCTGGTGAAAGAGGAAATGTTCTGGCCCAGAACAGCCTTGGCATGATTTGCTTTAATTTCCGCAAGGATTATGCCGAAGCCGCACAATGGTTTCGCAAGGCGGCCGAACACGGAAATGCGCTCGCTCAAAATAGTTTGGGCGTCCTGTATTTGCAGGGTCTGGGCGTTAAACCAGATGTCAATGAGGCTTTCAGATGGTTCCAATTTGCCGGCCAGCAAGGACAAGTTGAGGCGCAAAAGAATTGCGGTTTAATTTTAATGGCTGCGCAACATTACAATGAAGCCGCCCAGTGGTTTCATAAGGCAGCGGAACAGAATAATGCTGAATCGGAATTTAATCTGGCGCAATTTTATCAACGCGGTGTGGCTTATCCGCAAGATATTGCGGAAGCGATGTTGTGGTATTCCCGGTCAGCGAATCAAGGTTATGGTCCTGCACAGATGGCGTTGGGTGGGATGTATTACGCAGGGCAAGGTGTGAAAGCTGACCTGGTAGAGGCTTACAAATGGTTCAAGCTGGCCCAGCTTCGGGGTGTGGGAGATGCGGAAAAGTATCTCACCAACTGTGCCGCCGCGATGTCCAAGGAACAAGTCAACGCGGCGGAAAATGAGTTGAAGGAGCTGTTGAAACAAAAATGACCGCCTGTTTTTGAGTTTGCGGTCGTTGTCAGTTCATTCTCCCTCGATCAACCTCGCGGGGTGAAGTTGATTCGCTCCTCCTCGATGACCAACGGTCTGTTTTTAACTTGGGTCCAGATAGCGCCAATATACTCGCCAATAATACCAATAAAGATTAACTGGACGGAGGCGAAGAAAAACAACCCAATCACTATGGGAGCAAGTCCTAGGCTAAAGGTTTGCCAGAATAGCAGTTTGTAGATGAAATAGCCGAACGCCACCAATAGGCTCAAAACGGCTACGAGAAACCCAGCGAAGGCGGCCAAGCGCAGGGGCAGCTTTGTGTGGTTTACAAAACCGGTCATGGCCATGTCATAAAGCGTGAACCAGTTATTCTTGGTCTTACCGTGCCGCCGGGCGGCCTGCACGAACGGCACTTCCGTCCGTTTGAATCCGATTTCACTGATCAGACCTCGGAAGTAAGGATAGGGATCCTTAAATTGTTTGATGGCATCAATAACTTTACGATCATAAAGCCCAAAGCCAGTAAAGTTCTGAATTTGTGGGGTCTCTGTAACGCTTGCCAGTAACCAATAGTAGAGACGACGCAATTGAAACATCAGCGGGTTCTCACGGCTTTGGGGTTTCACTCCGCAAACCACTTGATACCCGGCCTCCCATTGCTTGACAAACTCGAGAATCAATTCAGGTGGCTCTTGCAGATCGGAGCAGAGGGCCACAACGGCGTCGCCGGTGGCCTGCAACAGAGCGTTGAAGGGCGAGCGGATATGCCCAAAATTGTTCGCGTTCAGGATTACTTTGAACTGCGGGTCTTTCGCCGCAATCTCCCGCAGGATTTCCCGGCTCCGATCCGGCGAGCAGTTGTCCGCGATAATGATTTCATGCGTGTAGCCCGGCAACTGGGCAAACGCCGCAATCAGTCGGTTGTAGAATTCCTGCAGGTTTCCTTCTTCATTGTAGCAACTGGAAATGACGCTGATTTTTTTTATTTGCATGAGTTTTTTGTCTTATCATTTTACTATCGATAATGGTTTTGTTGCTTTGGCTTTTAGCTGGGGGCTCTAGATTCAGAGCTAGTTGATTCCACCCGGACTCGACTAATATTGGATGAGAGGAATTCTGCAAATCTAGTTAACAATCTCCCCTTGAACTTCATACATATATGTGCTTAGTTTGGTCACGCGAGAGTGTTGAGTCAATGCCTATAAAGTTGCAATAGACGAAGCCACGCACCCGACATACTGAAGTTCATGACCTTTGATCAGGAAGCCTTCAGATATTTGGGTGAGATTTTGGTGATACAAATGGCGCGTGTTTGAGCCGCCACAGATCGGTTAAATGTGTTTCATGTTTTCCTTCCTTCTTCCTTGTAATTGATTGGTAGGCCTGTCTCAGGATAGATTCAAATGGTAATTCACATTTTGGAAGCCTTAAGCAGCAAGCAAAACGCTTCACCTTGTGATTTGTGATGCTCTGGTGAACTGGCACTACTGGAATATGGAATAGATTCTGAAATTGCTCCATCCCTTCGGGCCAACAAAAAGCGTCTACTCAAACGGGTGTAGTGATAAAGAGCTTCACGATTTCATTATTGAGGTGAAGCAAGTCGCGAGCTTGGTTCGCCTTGGGCTAAGCTGTAGATGCTTACATACATGTGTTGTGGGTAATTGAATTGGAAAAAAGTCAGTCTCCTGTTCGTGGCATTATATAAAGTCGCTTAGGTGACCGTTTGAGACGGATTATGAACCAGGTCGATGCCGCATTGGCGTTGCACCCACCCACGTCAGGTGTAAGCTACCCTTCAGCCTCCTCCTGCAATGCGAGAAGCCTGGGTCAATCTCTTGATCAGTTCTGAGGCGGAACTGTCCAAATCGTCCGGACAGGACTGAATGTTAGTGCAGTCGCGACAGGCCGCACTTTCGCAACTTCTTCCCTGAAGCTGCATTAGCCAGTGGTCACGCATCTTCGCGCCATTCCAAATGCTACGAATAGATTCCTCGGAGGCCATTCCGACGATGTTTTGATGAGACCAGTCGAAACAACAAACGACAACTTTTCCACTTACGTTAACCATGAGCGTATAAAACGGATACGGACAGACTGTATGAAATTGCAAAGGCTTCCCCGTGACCGAAACCTTCACGCCCCGCCCAAAGGTTGTGTCCCTTTTGAGACCTGTATTCCATTGCTCGGGATATTCGATTGCAATTTGGTCAACAATCGGCGAAAAAAGTTCTTTGAAACGTTTGGTATCTGTTTCTGGAAGGTTGAAATCGATGATTTTAGCGTAAATACTGCATTTGCCGCGTGAGGCGCGGTAGAGGTCACGCACGCCTTCCTGGACCTGTTCTAGCATATTTCCTTTTCGCTTGGTCAATTTTTCGTATCCTTCGTTGGTCACCGCCTCGACCGAGATGCAGACGCGCGTCAGGCCAGCAGCCACCAACTTTTGGGCACCTCCTTCACGGAGAAGGCTGCCGTTTGTGCGTATTTCGTAACGCTCTGCGATGCCACTGGAGGTCGCGTAGTGCGCAAGCTCGTAAAAATTGGGATGAAGCTGGCTTTCCCCCATCCCGTGGAAGTTAAATACCTTAAGAGGCGGAAATTCCTTCAAATCATCTACGATCTTAACGAAAAGCTTTTCGTCCATGTCACGCTTGACAAACCCCCGAAGCTTAGTCTCGTCATTCATCGAAGTCGGACAGAATGAGCACGCAAAATTGCAACGCGAACTCATTTCCACACTAATCGTAAGCGGTCCGGCAAGGGGTATGCTTGCCGACAGGTCGATTCTATTTGGCGTGCCTTTCATATCACAAATCGCGGGTGGCCGGTTAAGTTTCTATTCATAATTTGCTAAAGTTTATTTCTGAGCTGCTTGCACATGAAAAAGGATGTCACGCATTTGAAATTTGAGGCGCGCGGCGCACGCTTCCGGCGCATGAATTCCGGTCGCTACATTCTTTCTTAAGTCTTGGATTTGGTCGATCGCAAGACGCTTTCCTGTTTGGTGGAACGCTACGATGCCGAATCGCGGATCCGACATTTCGGGTGTCGCCAGCAACTCATCTGTATGGTCTTCGCCCAACTGACTTGGCGCGAGGGGCTGCGGAACATCGCCACCTGTTTGAACGCCAAGCCGGAAGAGCTTTATCATTTGGGCTTTCGCGAGCCGGTGGCCAAATTGACCTTGGCGGACGCCAACGAGCAACGGGACTGGCAGCTGTGGGAGAACTTGGTGAAAAAACTCATGGGCCAAGCCAGAACATTCTATACCGGAGAAGACCTTGGACTGGGGTTGAAAAATACGGTCTATGCTCTGGACTCCACGACCATCGATCTTTCGCTCACACTTTTTCCTTGAGCCGACTTTCGCCGCACCAAAGCGGGCATCAAAATCCACACCCAAGTCGATTTGCGTGGCCCGATTCCCACCTACATTTACATCGCCAACGCCCGTCAACACGACGTTCGCTGGCTCGACGAACTCACCTTCGAGTCGGGAGCATTTTTCGTCACCCGCGCCAGAAACAATCTGCGCTTCTCCCGCCAAAGCTCGCGGCCAGTGGAGGCGGCCTCCGGCATTCGCAGCGACCAGATTGGGAAACCCACTTTGGTCAAAGCGCGCATGGCCTTTCCGGTGTGGTTGCGGAAGGTGCATTACTTCGATGCCGAGACGTGGCGGGACTGGGGCTTTCTGACCAATCATCTCGAAATCCCGGCGCTGACAGTGGCCTTGATTTATCGTCTGCGGTGGCGCATCTAGTTGTTCTTCCGCTGGATCAAAGTGCACTTGTGTATCAAACATTACTTCGGCACGAGTCTCAATGCCGTGAAGACCCAAATCTGGATTGCCATCACCACTTACCTGATGGTCTCTATCATTCACAAGCAGTTGAACCTGCCCGGAACATTGCAACTTTTGAGCATTCATCCTTTTGATAAAGTGCCTTTGTATGAGCTATTTACAGGAATACAATTTAAAATGCCACCAGTCAAAAGCCTCAACCAATTACTGCTGTTGGACTTATAACCGAACGCGCGTGATAAAATTTTGTTGTATACTTAATCAGTTGTAAGAGCTTGAAAATTAGAACTAGTGCAACGTAACTTTGACATTGTCCACATGCGCCATAGGAAGAACACAAAACGGAAGCAGTTTGTTTTGTATCCGATTCATGTGTTGCTTTTAGCTAATAATACGGGATGAAACGATGATTGCAATTGAAATTCCCCCTTTTTCAGTATCCTTCCAAAGATGTCTTCCCAAACAAGTTTATAATCTTGTTTTTCAGATGCAGCACATCCCGAATTTGTATTGTGATTTCTGTTTGGAAAACCCGCGAGGAAATAACGATTGGGTCGGGATAATTCGAAACCTCATTCGGGGCGATAATTCGAATACCGTTGAGTTGTTTGCCTTGATAATTTGGATTGGAATCAACGAATGCCCGGATTTGTGCAGACGCCAGCCCGGTTCCGGCAAGAAGCCGCTGGGCTTGCGTGCCAGTTCCCCAAACGAGAATTGGTTGACGGCTATTAACCAGCAGATTGATCCGCTCTAACACCGCATCATCATCATCCTTTGAACGCTCGACGTATCGAGTTAAGGCGATTTCGGCTTCGTAGTCGCGCACCATGTGCGAACCTTGGATATCGACTTTGCGGAAGACAGTTGTGAGTGATGGGTCCTTGATTCCTCCAAGCGAACGAATGTCGTGCCAGATTGCAACTGGCTCAAAACCGTGACGTCGCATCAGGTTCGAAAGCGAAATCGGAGAAAAAAAGTTGACGTGTTCGATGCTAAATTGCTGGAACGGCGCGCTAATCCAAGTCGCAAAATTAACTGTGTCTGGAACTTCGATGAACATCAGTCCTCCAAGCCCGAGCAACCCGCGCATCCGTGGCAGCGCCGCAGTCAGATCGATCACATGTTCCATGACACTGCTGAAAACCAGCATGTCAAAGGATTGTTCGGGTAACTCCAAATCAAATAGTGAGCTGGTGACCACCTGCATCCCATACATATCCGCCGCAGTTTGGGCACACGAGGGTGAGGGGTCAATGCCTATAAGGTTGCTGTAACCGTTGTATCGGAAAACGGATAGTAACGCGCCAGTAGCAGAGCCAATGTCAGCGATACGCGCCCGTTTATCTGGCAGAAAAGTGCTGACGCTTTCAACAATCTTCTGATAGTTTGCCAGCGCGTCCTTGGAAACCTTGCCGGCTTGATGCTTGTTTTCGTATTTGGACAAGTTTTTGTAATACGTATCCAATTGTTCCTGACTTGGAACATTGTCCGCATAGCCGAAGCCGCACACCCGACATACCACAACGTCGTAGCCTTTGATCGGGAAGGCTTCGGATATTTGGGTGAAATTTTGGCGATACAATTGCCGGGTGTTTGAACTGTTACAGACGGGGCATATCCGTTTCATGTTTTCCTTCCTTTTTTTCTAGTTGGTCATAGGTCTGAAGTAATTTTGCAGCATTCCAGTCCCAATTCGCCCGCTTCTCTGCAATGTTCCGATTGCGCTGGACTACACGCTGGCGAGTGGCGGTGTCGAGATGGACGCTATCTAGGATCAACCTGGCAACTTCGCCCGTGTTCCCATCTGGAGCAAGCCAGCCATTTTCACCAGGCACCACCCACTCGCGGTTGCCAGGCCCATCGGTTACGAGAACGGGCAATCCACTAGCCATGGCCTCCAACAACGAAATTGAAGTGCCGTCACTATGAGCGCAACTAGCATAAAGGTCAGCGGCGCGAAAATACTCAGGAATATCCTCCTGAGATATGCGCCCCGGCCGCAGAACCAAACCATCCAGTTCATGCAACTCAATCAAACGGTTAACCTCCGGGGCCAAGGAGCCGCTTCCTAAAAGCACGAGTCGTAATTTTCGTTCTTCCGCATAGGCTGAGGCAAATCCATTGAGTAATACATCGATTCCATAGATTGGCTCCCAGGATCGAGTCGAGAGCACTATGAAAGCATCTTCCCATCCCGGCTGGCTCCGCAGGGGCAGATTGCTTCTACCTGGGCTGAACTTGTGCAAGTCAATTCCCCAAGGGAACTGCACGATGCAGTCATCAGGATAAGACACGATTTGTTGGGCTTTGACTCGAACAGCGTTGCAATCGCACAGCAGCATGTCGGAATGTTCCAATGCATATCTGGTCATCCATCTCCATAGTTCGTTGTGGTCGGAATCGACAAGGATGTCAGAGCCCCAAGATGTGAGCAGGAACGGATGGGCACCGGCGACGGCGGTCATAAAACCACAAGACTGAACCGGCCCGGCATGAACAATATCGGGTTTGATTTTGTCCAAGATTTCAGTAAACTCTGGAAGCAATCTCCACCACGACTCTGGAGTGTTTATGGGGTGTTTACCGCCACTCCACTTTGCAATATGAACGCGCTCCGGCAACGAGCGTTTGTCGTAAACTAAACCGTCGTCTTCGAGGCGCAAAAACCACACCTCGTGCTTGGAATTCGCCAACGCTGTGAGAAAGCGACAGTCATGTGTCGTATAGTCGCGGCTGAAGTAAAGAACTCTCATTTCAAGTGCCGTTACTCGAACATTGACCAGCGAAAATAATCCCCGGCTTTCACTTCGGTCCGCAAGCGTAATCCCAACAACCGGTCTAGTTCGTATGGAAAGATCGCATCCGTTGGAGCGGGCCGTAATACATCAACTTGTTTCCGCTCCAAGACACTGCCCGCTTTTATATCTACGGCTGCGCGCAGACAACGCCGCTGAACAACGACTGTTTCCATTTCGTTTTCGACGACCCGCTTATTTGCATCACCAAGAGCCAGTTCCAGTTCCCGTGTGCGGTCAACCATTTCCCGCCACGTCTGCGATGTCATGGAGAATGAGTGGTCAGGACCTTCTCGCCTTGTATCATCAGTAAAATGTTTCTCGACAAATCGGGCACCTAAAGCCACCGCGCCCAAAACAGTGGCATGTCCAGGAGTATGGTCGGATAAGCCGAGATTCGCCGACGGAAAAAGTGTGCGGTATGCGATAAGAACATTAAGATGCGTGTGCCGGAAATTATCCAGACTGCCGGTATAGTTCGTGTTACACTGCATCAATACTAAGTTCGGGTTGAGCGTCTGAATCAATTGGACTGCCCTCTGGACTTCGCCAATTGTCGAAGCCCCTGTAGCCAATAAAACGGGCTTTCCAGTGCCAGCTACTTGCGCCAGCATCTCAGGCCAAGTTATATCACCTGAACCGATCTTAAACACAGGCACGAATGAGTCCAACATTGCGACTGCCTCCAAATCGTAGGGTGTAGAGAAATAATGGATTCCCGCAGCATCGCATTCAGCCTTTAGAATTGGCGTCCAGTCCCACGGCAGGCTTGCTTCCTGGTAAACCTGAGAGACGGACTTCTCCCATTTAGCTTGGTGTGAGAATTTTGCGCCCAAGATGTTAAACCCGTATTCGCTGACAATCTTTGGCGCCCGAAAGTTTTGAAACTTGGCCGCATTGGCCCCTGCATTGGCGGCCAAATGAATTAAAGCCTTAGCACGCTCCAAGTCGCCATCATGATTTGCAGAAATGTCTGCAATGAAGTAGGTAGGATGGTCACCGCCTACTAATCGTCTATCGATCCTGAATTCGTTTGTTTTCATAAAGTCGCCATGCAAAAGCTCTTTAACCGCGCAACCTTGCCAGAATCGCTAAATTCTTTAAATCTAAGTATATCCATCTGCACTATAGGAGGTGCAATCCCACATTCAGCCTGCAATTTATCAGTTCTTAGCCATGTATTTAGAGACCTTCTGGCCCGCAGCGCAGCAAATTGAGCAGTTGCTTGCTGGACGAGACTCGCATCTAATCCAAAAGTCTGCACAATTGCCTTTGCAAACTCATATTTGCTATGCGCAGTGGCTCCAGCGACATGAAAAGTGCCGGTAGCTCCCATTGCCAGCATTTTCAGAATGATTTCAGAAAGAGTGTTCACGAGAACCGGCGCAAAAATCACATCAGTGAAACCAGGTATTGTTTGACCAGTCTCCGCCCGACTTAAGATCCATTCAGCAAGGCTTAATTTGGGCTGCAAATTCCAGCCAAAAATGTTCGCACGAATAATCAAGTGGTTGGAAACGGCCTCGCGCACAGCCGTTTCAGCGTCGCATTTACTGGCAGCGTAACAATTTAATGGTCTGATAGAATCAGACTCAACGTAGCCACCTTTGGTTCCATCAAAAACCGCATCTGTCGACATAAACACAAACTTGCAGCGGTGAGTAGCGGCCCATTGTGCTAGGCATTTGGTGGTTTCAACATTCAGGCGCTTTGCTTGTTCAGGATTCTCTTCACACCAATCGACATTTGTGGCTGCTGCCAGATGCACAATGGTGGTGGGACAGAGCCGGTCGAGTTGAGGCAAAAGCTCGTCTGGATTAAGCAAGTTAACATGGAGTGAATTGACATTGGGAAGAGAAACAAAATGATCGTTATAAACACCAGAAACATTCCATTCCTTAGATGCTTCAAGCGCAAAATTGGCTCCTAAGAGACCACTAACACCCGTTAACAACATTTTATTTTCGCAGTTCACCATGTTTTTAGGCGCCTTTGAAGAAGCAGTCGTTCCGAGCGTGCTAAGTGAGGCAGAACTTTGGAGCAGTCAAAGCCCAATGGTAAATTCTTCAATCAATGGCCGAAGCTGTTCTACAGTAAGCCACTGATCGTTCGTGTTGCTGTCAAAGGAGAAATCTTGTTTCACAGGATGGCCAGTCTCCACATTGCCAGTTGGCTTATGGTGCATTTGAAATTGCGGTAGCACCGCGTAGTGATCGCCCCGATCCAGCGTATTGCGCCCCTCGTCTTCGCCCACCAGACTCTCATGAAGCTTCTCGCCTGGTCGGATACCGACCAATTTATAGGTGCATTTACCAGGTAATGCCTCTACCAGATCGACCATCTTCATACTGGGAATCTTTGGAATCAATACCTCACCGCCGCCGGCTTCTTCTAACGCTTTGATTACGAGCGAAACCCCCTGTTCCAGAGTAATCCAGAAACGAGTCATTCGTGCGTCAGTGACCGGAAGCTCGCGAATCCCTTGGCGAATAAGTTCGCAGAAGAAAGGGATCACACTGCCTCGGCTCCCCACAACATTGCCGTAGCGGACCAAGCTGAAAGAGATATCTCGGTAGCGCACATAGGCATTCGCTGCGATAACTATCTTCTCCATGGATAGTTTTGTGGCCCCATAGAGATTGATGGGGTTCACGGCCTTATCCGTGGAAACCGCGACCACCTTACGCACGTTTCGATCGAGCGCTGCTTCTACTATGTTCTGGGCACCAAGGATGTTGGTCTTGACGGCTTCAAATGGATTAGATTCTAGCGCGGGAACTTGCTTTAGCGCTGCGGCATGCACGACCAAGTCAATGTTGGTAAACGCCCGCAGTAGGCGCTCCTTGTCGCGGATGTCTCCAATAAAGTAGCGGATGGGGTATTTCGATGGTGAAAATCTTTTGGCCATCTCAAACTGTTTAAATTCGTCACGACTAAAAATAACAACTTCACGGGGCTTGGCCTTCGCGAAAAGAGTTTCAGTTAACTTTTGACCAAGAGAACCAGTGCCTCCAGTAATCAAAACGGATTTTCCTTCAATCATATATTGTTTGTTAATTTTGTCCTTTAGACTTTAGATTTGGTGAATCTTTGTTTCAAATGTCAAGTCAGTCCGGCAAAATTTACGTTTCATCATCAAAAAGATGCATGTTCCTCCAAACTTCTTCACGTGGCAAGAACGGAAACTGATCTTCAAGCGGTCGAGTCTCGAATGTTCCATCTGGTTTTCGAATAGACATTGATTTTGGGCTGCGCGGCTGATCTGGGGAAAGGTTTAGTTCACAAAGAACAGGCCCTTCCAAAGTCAAGACTTTTACAAGCTTGGCTTCCAACTCTTGATTGTTAGCAACGAACTCATAAGACAGTCCATAGGCATTCGCTAACAACCGAAAATCCGGATTGGCCAAGCCGGAATTGAAGCTCGAGCCTACAAAACGACTGTTAAAGAAGTTCTTTTGTGTAGCCCTTATAGATTCATAGCCGTGATTGTTCAGCACAAATATCTTCACGGGTAATTTATTAGCGCGAATCGTGAGAAGCTCCTGAACATTAAACTGCAAACTTCCGTCGCCCGTGGGTAAACAGACCATGTCCTTTGGTCGGGCAGTGGCCGCACCGATCACCGCAGGTAGATCCCAGCCCATGGATCCGTAATTGCTATTAGTAAAAATTCTCTGCCCCAACTTTACTTCAAAGGTCTGATAGACAGACCAGAAATCCAGTGAGTTTCCGGTAACAACAACTGCAGATTGGGGGAGTAATTCCGATAAAATCCGGGCAAAATAATAGCTGTTCACATGTTCTGTATCTGCAAGGTAGTCAGGTGTGACGGTTGGGTATTGCTTCCGCCAATTCTCGCATGCTACCAACCACTTTGCAGAAGGTGAGAAATGGAAGTTCTGTGCCTGTCGTTCAAATTCTTCAAAAAACGTCCTTGGGTCAGTCGCAATTGCGATATCGGGTTTGTAATTAGATTTTTCCAATTCATGTTTATCAATGTTTACCATGATCCGCTTGGCTCGAGGCGCGAAGCCAGTAGTGTTAAACCCAATAGAACTTACTGACATGCTAGCCCCAACACTTAATACCAGATCGGCATTTTGCAACGCAATATTTGCCCGCCTTTGACCCAAAGGACCAAATCGGCCAATATTTGATGGGTTCCTTTCATCAATTAGATCCACGCTTCCGACAGTAAATACCGCTGGTATGCGAGTCTTGTGTAAAAAGCGTTCAAAAGCTTCGTGAGCTTGCCCGAGATGGATACCGTTACCACCTATCACTACAGGTCTGCGCGCAGCACGCAACATAACGATTGTCTTTTCAATCATGGATTTGAGACCTTTGCCAGCAGTTGGGTCGCATGTCGGCGGAGGCTCGAATCCAACCAGATTCGCAGGATCTACGTTTGCATCTTGCACATCCAACGGAATATTAATCCATACGGGACCGGGTCTTCCTGTAATGGCGTGGTGCCAAGCGCATTCCATTTCCCATCGGATTGACGCAGCATCCATCACGGTCTTGAAATACTTCACCACCGGTCTAGCCATATCGTCAATATTAATTTCCTGAGGACCAAATTGTCGTAACTTTTTGTAATCAGCCATTAGGGCGCGGCGAACCTGACCGGAAATAACTATTACGGGAATGGAATCCACGAACGCCCCAGCAATTCCAGAGAGTGCATTGGTGCTTCCTGGGCCGGTGGTTACTAGACACGCACCCACGCCGTTTTTGGTGCGGGCATAAGCTTCTGCGGCAATGGCACATGCCTGCTCATGGTGGTTGCATATATAGTGCATTCCGGGATGCCGTCCCACTGAGTCAACCAGATGCATGATGCCACCACCTGAGACGAGGAATATGTCAGGCACTCCGTGCTTTACCAAAAAATCAATTACGTAATCAGAGACTTTCATTTTTTATTTTGACAATTTTGCATTCCAAGCGGCAGTTCGACGCACGCCATCCCTAATGTCAATCCATGGGATTAAACCCAGTTTTTCTTGTGCCCGTTGCGTAGAAGGTACATAGCGCTCAACGGGCTGACCCCAGGTCGGCTGTCGCGCTACAACAATCTCGGCTTTCGGGTTTATCTCATCTGCTACAATTTGTGCTACTTGCGAAATTGAATAAGCCGCTTCTGAGCCGACATTGTAAGGATTGACAGGCGACCCGCGTAATAAAATTGTCCAGAGCCACACGGCTAAGTCAGCGCCATAGAGGTAGGAACGTATCGGTGTGCCATCCCCGTTTATGCGAATCGATCCGCCTTTCATTGCATCTGCAATAAAATTGCCAATTGCTGATCCCTGATTTAGTGGGAGGTACGGGCCTACAAAAGCGAACCCGCGGGCGATGACTGTATCCAAATCATATTTTTCATGATACGCAGCACAAAGAAATTCCGCCGCCCGTTTAGCTTCTCCATAAGCGGAGTGGATTTGGGTGGACTCTGGAGCGCCCAAATAACCCTCCGGAAGATGCGTCAACTCTGGTGGCTGTTTTCCATACACCGCTCCGGAACTTGTAAATAGGTATCGTCTGGCTCCAGACTGAACGGCAAATTCCAATAATCGCTCTGCGCTTTTAACTGTGTTTATAAATAGCTTTAACGGGGCGCAATAGTCTATGGCCGCATGAATGACATACTCAAAGCTCTCAGAGGGAAACACGAATGACAGCGTATCGCCGGCATGCAGACGAACTGCCGGATGGTTGGCCAAATGCGGTGCCTTTCCGGCAAAACGGGCTGCATCGCGAGTTAGCAGGACGATCTGCGCGCCCAAATTTAGTTGGTCGTTGGCGTAGCAAAAAGTTTCCAGCAACCAACAGCCAAAAAACCCTGTGCCGCCCGTAATGAAGAGGCGTTGTCCGCGCAAATCCTCCCAAAGTCCCGGCGTGTGTGCGAGAACATGGTCGAGGTCTTCCACCGGCAATGGTCTTACGGGACTGGTCATGGACTCAATGTTTCTTCATAAAAGCACGAATCTTTTCCACTATGTAATCTAGCATGGCGGTTGTGAGGCCAGAATGGGTGCCGATAAACACCGCCTCGTTCATAATACGGTTTACCCCTGTCAGGTTAGGTAGCGTAAGTTTTCATAATATGCTAGAGGATTGGGTGTCCGCCTATGGGCGCCATAGGTTTGGACGGTATTCAGTTTCCTCGCGTAACCGAGTGCCTTTTCCGCCGCAGAGAATGACAACTTTCATGTTGAGATGATTGGTATGTTTAAGAATGTGTGGATGCATTGTCATTTTGTCACAAGAGCTTGTCAACATTGATGTAATCTGAGTTTTTGGTATAATTATCTTTTGTTTAACTCCACCAAGATGCATGTTCAGCCTGCTTGCGATAGTTTTATTTTGGGCGTTGATCAGTTTCAGCATCTCAACCGTGTTGCTGGTGGGCGAACTTTTTTACTGGCTGGTCGCCGAATCTTGGAAATAATAGGTTTCACTGTGCCGAAACATGGAGCGGTTTGTTTTCATATACATGGGCTGAATTATTCACTTGTTCCGTCGCAAAATATCAGGGACTTGTGGACAAGTATCAGCGGAGTTCTGGTTGAAAAATTGGTGGCGAGCAGACTTTAATATTTTGGGTTTTATTAGCTTTTTAATCTGTGGTAAAAAATTGTTTTAAAATGAAATTCATATTCGTAACCGGTGGAGTGGTAAGTTCGCTCGGCAAAGGTTTGACCGCCGCCGCGCTCGGCACCCTGCTCGAAAACCGCGGCCTCAAAGTCGCGCTGCAAAAATTTGACCCGTATCTCAACGTGGATCCGGGCACGATGTCGCCGTATCAGCACGGCGAGGTTTACGTGCTCGACGACGGCGCGGAGACAGATTTGGATCTCGGCCATTACGAACGTTTCACCAGCACCAAGCTCTCGCGGATGAACAATCTCACGAGCGGTCAGGTTTATCAAAAAGTGCTGAACAACGAGCGTGAAGGCGTCTATCTCGGCAAGACGGTGCAGGTGATTCCGCATGTAACCGACGAGATCAAGCGCCGCATCCACAATCTCGCCGAGCAAAGCAAGGCTGATGTCATCATCACCGAAATCGGCGGCACCACTGGCGACATTGAAGGATTGCCCTTTCTCGAAGCGATTCGCGAATTTGCGCTGGAAGCCGGCATTGGTAACACCTGTTTCATCCACGTCACCTACGTCCCGTTCATCAAGGCGGCGGGCGAATTGAAGACCAAGCCCACGCAGCAATCCGTCGCCAAGCTGCGCGAAATCGGCATCGCGCCAAACATCATCGCGTGCCGTTGCGAGAAACCGCTGGACAAGGAATTGCGCTCGAAGATTTCCATGTTCTGCAACGTCCCGCTGGAAGCCGTCATCGAGGCGAAGGACGTTGACCACAGCATTTACGAAATGCCGCTGATGCTCCAACGTGAGCGGCTGGACGATTTGGTCTGCCGCATTTTGCATCTCACCACGCCCGCGCCGGACATGAAGCATTGGCAGGAAATTATCCGCAAACTCATCGCGCCGCAGCACCGCGTGCGCGTCGGCGTGGTCGGCAAATACATCGGTCTGCAGGACGCTTATAAATCCGTTTACGAGGCGCTCATTCACGGCGGTATCGCCAATGACTGCGGCGTGGAACTCGTGCAGGTGGACGCCGAGGAGATTGAAAAATTTGGCGCGGAAAAAATGTTGAAAGGCCTCGGCGGGGTTTGCGTGCCCGGCGGTTTCGGCGAACGCGGCATTGAGGGGAAAATCCTCGCGGCAAAATATGCGCGCGAAAATAAAATTCCCTATCTCGGCCTGTGCCTCGGCATGCAAATCGCCACGATTGAATTCGCCCGCAATGTTTTGAAATTGGAAAAGGCGCACTCGACGGAATTCAATGCGGACACGCCGCATCCGGTCATCGCCTTGCTTGACGCCCAACGCAAAGTCACAAAAAAGGGTGGCACCATGCGCCTCGGTGCTATGCCGTGCCAGCTCGCCCTCGGCACCAAGGCGGCGGAACTTTACGGTTCGTTCGTCATTCAGGAACGCCACCGCCACCGCTACGAGTTCAACAACAGCTACCGCGAAAAATTCGAGAAGGCCGGTTTTATATTCAGCGGCACATCGCCGGACGGCAAGCTGGTCGAGGTCATCGAACTCAAGGATCATCCGTTTTTTGTGGCGAGCCAGTTCCACCCGGAATTTCTGAGCAAGCCGCACCAGCCGCACCCACTGTTCAAGGGCTTCATCGCCGCCGCGCACCAGCAGATTCACCACAAGCCGCTGTATTCAATTTAGCGGATTTAGCAGGCGATGACCTACGCCGACGCCATCCAGTTCCTTTACAGCCTGCAACTGTTCGGCGCACATTTTGGATTAGAGCGTGTGCAAAGACTTGCCGCGCTCACGGTCAATCCACAGGAAAAACTCCGCTTCATCCATGTCGCCGGCACGAATGGCAAAGGCTCGACCTGCGCGATGCTAGAAAGCATTTATCGCGCAGCCGGTTTGCGCGTCGGGCTGTTCACCTCGCCACATTTGGTTTCGTTTCGCGAACGGATTCAAATCAACCGGCAGTTGATTCCGCAAACCGAAATCGTCCGGCTCGTTTCCGAAATCCAGCCGCTGCTGAAAAGTTTTCCGGCCGACAATCATCCGACGATGTTTGAAGTCGTCACCGTGATGGCGTTGAAATATTTCGCAGAACAGAAATGCGACTTGGTGATTTGGGAAACCGGCCTTGGCGGGCGGCTCGACGCCACCAACATCGTCACGCCGCTGGCCAGCGTCATTACCAACATCGCTTTCGACCACACGGAATGGCTCGGCGACACGCTGGCAAAAATCGCCGCCGAAAAAGCCGGTATCATTAAATCTGGCGTGCCGGTGGTCACGGCTGAAAACCACCAAGAAGCTTTGGTGATAATTGAAAAAGTAGCGAGAGAGAAAAACGCTCCGCTTACGAAAGTGAATTCAGAATTTGGAATTCAGAATTCAGAATTGCCACTTCACGGTGAACATCAAAAGCAAAATGCCGCGCTCGCGCTGGCGACGGTGGAAATTTTGCAGAAGCAGATTCCGGTTTCCGGAACGCAAATCGAAACGGGATTGCAAAATGTTAATTGGCCGGGACGACTGCAATTGGTTGAACGCGGTGCGCAAAAAATCTTGCTCGATGGCGCGCACAACGTCGCCGGCGCAGAAACCCTGCGAGCGGCGCTGGAAAAAGATTTCGCCGGTGTCCGGCCAGTTTTCATTTTTGGCGCGCTGGCGGACAAAAAATGGCCGGAGATTTGCCGGATTCTGGCCCCGCTGGCGACAAAAGTTTTCACCGTGCCGGTCGCCAGTCAGCGGACGGCGGCGGCGGATGAACTCGCTGAGAGCTTCCATGCCGCCAACCCAAAACTTGCGGCGATGGCAAAGCCAGATTTGATCGCAGCGCTAATTGCCTGTGAAAACGAGCCGTTTGTCGTTATCACCGGATCGCTTTACCTCATCGGCGAAGCACTTGAAAGACTCGGGGTTTTGCTGTCCGACGGCAAAGAACGCTGTTTGAATGACTGGCAGCCGGTGAAAATTTAATGATAAGCCCGTGGCAACTAAAGTCGTAGCGGTTCTTATACCTTTGCTTGCATTCGTCCGTTGCATTGACGGTGAGTGGGGTAGTAACTAAATTAACGGCCATTATGTCCTATGCTGATACCTTGCCAAAGCAACGCGGCTTTGGTGAAACGACCCGCCCAGATGCGTGGTGGCTCCAACCACTCGCCGTCTTTCTTGGATTTTCCGCCTTCATCATCTACTCGACCTGGGCGGCGTTCCAAGGCATCCACGATTTGAAGACCGGTGTGCCGAGCTACTGGTATGGCGGCAACGGCGCAAATTATCTTTCCCCGTTTTACTCGCCGGAATTTTGGGGCGTATCGCCGCACGCGATCGGCAAACTACCCGCGTGGTGGCCGGCGTGGCTGCCGTTCTCGCCGGCTTTTTTGATTTTGTGGGTGCCCGGCGGTTTTCGGTTCACCTGCTATTATTATCGCGGCGCTTACTACAAGGCTTTCTGGGCTGACCCGATTAATTGCGCTGTGGGTGAACCCCGCAAAACCTATTTGGGCGAACGCTACTTCCCGCTGATTATCCAAAATGTTCACCGCTATTTCTTTTACCTCGCCGCGCTGTTCATCGTGCTGCTCGCGCATGACGCGTGGAAGGCGATGTGGTTTACCGACGCGCTGGGCAAACAGCATTTCGGCATGGGCGTCGGCACTGTGGTGATGATTTTGAATCCGCTGTTCCTTGCGCTCTACACGTTTGGTTGCCATTCGTTCCGGCATCTGTCCGGCGGTTTTCTGGATTCCAAATCCAAGTCGCCGTTGTGCGGCAAAACCTTCGACTGCGTCAGCGGTCTCAACCAAAAGCACATGATTTGGGCGTGGATCAGTTTATTCGGCGTCGGTTTGACCGACGTGTATATCCGTCTGTGCGCGACTGGTCATCTGAAGGACATCGTGCTGTTCAAATTCTAAACTCCGAACCAAATTTTTATTGTGGCTACCAATTACGAAACTCACGAATTTGACGTGCTGGTGATCGGCGCGGGCGGCGCGGGACTGCGCGCGGCGATCGAAGCGTCAGCGGCTGGCGTCAAAGTCGGCCTCATCTGCAAATCGCTGCTCGGCAAGGCGCACACCGTCATGGCCGAGGGCGGCATGGCGGCGGCCATGGGCAACGTGGACGACCGCGACAACTGGAAGGTGCATTTCGCCGACACCATGCGCGGCGGCCAATACGTCAACAACTGGCGCATGGCCGAGCTGCACGCAAAGGAAGCGCCGGCGCGCGTTCATGAACTCGAAGCCTGGGGCGCAGTGTTTGACCGCACGAAGGAAGGCAAAATTTCGCAGCGCAATTTCGGCGGCCATCGCTATCCGCGTCTCGCCCACGTCGGCGATCGCACCGGTCTCGAACTGATTCGCACGCTGCAAGATCACGGCATTCATCAGGGCATCACGGTGTTCATGGAATACACCATCGTCTCGCTGCTGAAAGACGGCGCGCGCGTCGTCGGCGCGTTCGGCTACGACCGCGAACGCGGACGGTTCCGCGTGTTCAAGGCGAAAGCCACGGTGCTTTGCACCGGCGGTCTCGGCCGCGCGTATGCGGTGACAAGCAATTCCTGGGAAGGCACGGGCGACGGCGTTTCGCTCGCGTATCACGCGGGCGCGGAATTGCTGGACATGGAATTCATCCAGTTTCATCCGACCGGTATGATCTGGCCGCCGAGCGTGCGCGGCATTCTCGTGACCGAGAGCGTGCGCGGCGAAGGCGGCGTTTTGAAAAACAAGGATGGTCGCCGGTTCATGTATGACGACATTCCCGACAATTACAAATCGCAGACCTCGATGGATCCCGAGGAAGGCTGGCGCTACACGCAGAACGACAAGAATGCGAAACGCCCGCCGGAGTTGCTGACGCGCGACCATGTCGCCCGCTGCATCAACCGCGAAGTGAAGGCCGGTCGCGGCAGCCCGCACGGCGGCGTGTTTCTCGACATTGCGTGGATCAAGGAAAAGATTCCGAACTCCGCCGAGCACATCAAACGCAAGCTGCCCTCGATGTATCACCAATTTATGCAGCTCGCGAACCTCGACATCACCAAGGAACCGATGGAAATCGGCCCGACCACGCATTATGCGATGGGCGGCATTCGCGTGAACGGCGAGACGCAGGCGACGAATGTTCCCGGACTGTTCGCCGCCGGCGAATGCGCCGCTGGTTTGCACGGCGCGAACCGCCTCGGCGGAAATTCGCTGTCCGATTTGATCGTCTTCGGAAAGCGCGCCGGCGAATACGCCGCGAAGCTCGCGAAGGAAACGTCGTCCGTTTCCGTCAGCGATGCGGAAATTGAAAACGCCTACAAGGAAGCCGTCGCGCCGTTTGAACGTGCCGCCGGCGGCACCACCGAAGGGCCATATCAAGTGCAATATGATTTGCAGAACATGATGCAGGCGAATGTCGGTATCGTGCGTTTGCAAAACGAAATGGAAGCCGCGCTGGATGGTATCCAGAAATTGAAGGTGCGCGCCGCGAAAGTCGCCGTGCTGGGCCACTGCGAATACAACCCCGGCTGGCACACGGCGATTGACCTCCGGCATCTGCTAACCGTTTCCGAAGCCATCACGCTTTGCGCGCTGGAGCGCAAGGAAAGTCGCGGCGGCCATTTCCGCGAGGATTTTCCGAACAAGGATCCCGAGGCGCAGAAATACAACAACGTCGTCGCCAAGGCGGCGGACGGCTCCATGAAATTGCGCCGCGAACCGATTCCGGCGATTCGTGAAGATTTGAAACAAGTCATCGAAGAAATGAGCAAATAGGATTTGACGATGAACAAACAAGTTACTTTCAGAATCTGGCGCGGCGACGCGAGCGGCGGCAAGTTCGTGGATTACACCACGGAAATCACCGAAGGTTTGGTGGTGCTCGATGTCGTCCACAAAATTCAGGCGACGCAGGCCAACGACCTCGCCGTGCGCTGGAATTGCAAGGCCGGCAAATGCGGCTCCTGCTCCGCCGAAGTCAACGGCATGCCGAAGCTCATGTGCATGACGCGCATGGACACGCTCGACACGAGCAAGCCCATCACCATCGAGCCGATGCGCGCGTTTCCGAGCATCCGTGACTTGGCGACCGACGTGTCGTGGAACTTCCGCGTCAAAACGAAGATCAAGAAATTCAATCCGCGCAAGCCCGACGCCGAGGACGGCACTTGGCGCATGCAGCAGCAGGACGTGGATCGCGTGCAGGAATTCCGCAAGTGCATCGAATGTTTCCTCTGTCAGGACGTCTGCCACGTTTTGCGCGATCACCACAAGCACGACGAATTCATCGGCCCGCGCTTCCTTGTTTACACCGCTGCGCTGGAGATGCACCCGCTCGACACCGAAAACCGTTTGCCGGAACTCAAGCAGGCGCAAGGCATCGGCTTCTGCAACATCACCAAGTGCTGCACCAAAGTCTGCCCCGAACACATCACCATCACCGACAACGCCATCATTCCGCTCAAGGAGCGCGTTGTGGACGAGTTTTACGATCCGTTCGGTTGGCTTTGGAAAAAGATTCGCCCCCAAGGGTGAAGTTGTTTTGCAGCAAGCGCCGGTTCGCCGGCGCTTTTTTGTTTTCAAACCGGTTCGAGGAAAATCTTTTCAAAAGCCCATGGAAACCATTATTGTTTAGGCACCATGTCTAAATCTTTCATCCACGAGGATTTTCTTTTGGGCAACAAGCCTGCGCGCCGGTTGTATCACAAGTTTGCCGCTGCCGAGCCGATTTTTGACTACCACTGTCATATCCCGCCACAAGACATCGCCGAAAACCGCCAGTTCAAAAACCTGTTTGAGATCTGGCTGGAAGGCGACCATTACAAGTGGCGCGCGATGCGCAGCAACGGCGTCGCCGAAAAATTCGTCACCGGCAAGGCGTCGCCGGAGGAGAAGTTCAAGGCGTGGGCCAAAACCGTGCCGCACACTCTCCGTAATCCGCTCTATCACTGGACGCATCTGGAGCTGAAGCGCTATTTCGGCATCTCGGATTTGTTGAGCGAGAAAACCGCCGCCAAGATCTGGAAGCAGGCCAACGCCAAGCTCGCCACGCCCGCGTTCACGACGCAGGGCTTGTTGAAAAAGATGAAGGTGAAGGTCGTTTGCACCACGGACGATCCGGCGGACAATCTGGAACATCACCGCGCATTTGCCAAATCCGGCCACCCGACAAAAATGCTGCCCGCCTTCCGTCCGGACAAGGCGTTGACGGTCAACCAGCCGGCTGGTTTCAATAAATGGATCGAGCAGCTTGCCGCCGCCGCGAACGTGGATATCAACAGTTTCAGCGCCTTCATCAGCGCGCTCGAAAAACGGCACGAGTATTTCCATTCGCAGGGCTGCCGTCTATCCGACCACGGCTTGAACCATTGCTTTGCGGATTTCTGCCACGAGAAGGTGGCCGCGGGAATTTTTGACAAGGCCCGCAAAGGTGAACCGGTTTTGCCGCTGGAACATTCGCAGTTCGCATCGTTCATGATGGTATTCTTCGGTCACCTCGATGCGAAGCGCGGCTGGACCAAGCAACTGCATGTCGGCGCGTTGCGCAACAACAACACCCGGCTGCTCACGGAGCTTGGGCCGGACACCGGCTTCGATTCCATCGGCGATTTTCCGCAGGCCCAGACGCTCTCGGCGTATTTGAACAGGCTGGATTCCGACAACCTGCTGCCGAAGACCGTCATCTACAACCTGAATCCGGCGGATAATTATGTTTTCGCCGCGATGATCGGGAATTTCCAGGACGGCACGATTCCCGGTAAGATCCAATACGGCTCCGGTTGGTGGTTCCTCGACCAAAAGGAAGGCATGGAGTGGCAGATCAACGCACTGTCGCAGCTCGGCCTACTTTCGCGGTTCATCGGGATGATCACGGACTCCCGGTCGTTCATGAGCTATCCGCGCCATGAATATTTCCGGCGGACACTTTGCAATCTGATCGGCCGCGACATCAAAAACGGCCTGATTCCTGACGACGACAGCCTCGTCGGGCCGATGATCAAGAACATCTGCTACGCGAACGCCAAGAATTACATGGCCTTTCCCGGCGTGAAGTGAGCGCCGGTTGTTTGGAAAACATTTTGTTTGCCGGTCGGGATGGTGTTTAATTTTCCCGCGATGATTGCATACCATGATTTGCTCCGGCTGGTGCTGGAGAAGGGCAAGTTCAAGGCCGACCGCACCGGCACCGGCACCTATTCCGTGTTCGGCGCGCAGGCACGTTTTGATCTGCGCCAGAATTTCCCCGTCCTCACCACCAAGAAGCTCCACCTCAAGTCCATCATCTACGAACTGCTCTGGTTCCTGCGCGGCGAGACGAACGTTCGCTGGCTCCAGGAACGCGGCGTGTCCATCTGGGACGAATGGGCCAAGCCAGACGGCAGCCTTGGTCGTGTCTATGGCGCGCAATGGTGCGACTGGAAAACCGCCGATGGACGCAGCATCAACCAGATTGACGGCGTCATCGCGCAGATCAAAAAGAATCCGGATTCGCGCCGGCTCATCGTCAGTGCGTGGAATCCCGGCGAGATTGAGACGATGGCCTTGCCGCCGTGCCACACGATGTTTCAGTTCTTCGTGCAGGACGGCGAGTTGAGCTGCCAGCTTTACCAGCGCAGCGCGGATTTGTTTCTCGGCGTGCCGTTCAACATCGCCAGCTACGCGCTGCTCACGCGCATGGTCGCGCAGGTGTGCGACCTGAAACCGGGCGACTTCGTCCACACCTTCGGCGACCTGCATCTCTACGCGAATCACCTGGAGCAGGCGAAGCTCCAGCTCTCGCGCGAGCCGCGTCCACTACCGCAGATGAAGCTCAATCCGGCGGTGAAAAACATTCACGATTTCCAATTCGAGGATTTCACGCTGGAAGGCTACGACTCGCATCCCGCCATCAAGGCGCCGATTGCGGTTTGATTTTTATGCAGCCACAGAGACACAGAGACGCAGAGAAAAAGCCAAATCCTTATCTCTGTGCCTCTGTGCCTCGGTGGCAATATTTGGGATGAAACACTTCAAAGCTATCGCCGCGATGTCGTTGAACCGCGTGATCGGTGCGGGTAATAAAATTCCGTGGCATCTGCCGGAGGATTTCAAGTGGTTCAAGCGGATGACCTCGGGCAACGTGGTCATCATGGGCCGTAAGACATTTGAGAGCCTCGGCGGCAAACCGTTGCCCAACCGCATCAACATCGTCTTGAGCCGTCATCCGGGGCGGTTGCAGGCGAGTCTTCCGGAAGTCTTCGGTCAGGCATGGGTCGGGCGCGGCAAGACGCATTTTCCGGACCGACCGACGCAGTTTGAACTGCCAAAAGTCGGCGGCGCGGCGACTGTGGATCTGCGTATCATCAAAAATTTTCTGAAACTCGACCCGGCGAGTTCGCCGCTGGAGTTTTTCATCTGCGGCGGCGCGCAAATCTACAAGAAGGCGCTGCCGTTCTGTTCCGACCTGTATTTGACTGTCATGAAACGCGAGGTGGCCGGCGACGCGTTTTTCCCGCCGTTCGAGGACAAGTTTGATCTGGTGGATACGATTCGAGACGAGCCGGAGTTCAAGATTCTGCATTACCGGCATCGCTCGCTCTTTTCCTTGGATTGAGCCGGCGGTTGGAGCAGGGGACTAATTATCGCTAATGTGGGGAGTGAGCGAGAGGTTGAAGTTCCCGACGGCGACTTCGATGGGCTTGCCGTTTTTGGTGACGACTTGGGTGACGGATAAATCCTGGGTCTTGCCGGTGGAATTCTTGGATTGGAATGCCAGAGTGATTTGTAAATTGTGGCGATCGAGCATTCTGGGTGTCAGCGTGCAGTTTTTGCCTTCGCCCAGACGGACGCACATCTCGGTATGGTTCGTGAGGGTGATTTCCCCCAGATCACGGACGGCGGCGGGTTGGGCTGAGGCAACCGCTGAATTGGTGGAGGTGGCGGATGCTGACGAGACGGGATTAGTCGGGGCGTTCTGCTGCGGGGAAGACTTGTGACAGCCCGACGGAATCAGGCTTGTGAACGAAATCAGTAATGCACTGGCGATGTGAACCATTCCCATGCCCGAACATAAGCAAGAACCGGGCCGACTTGAAAATCACGAGTTAATTCCAGTTTTTTTGAAGCTCTGTCTCAAAATCGGTGGAGTGTCCCAAAATTAATCCACCCGGTTGTAGATCAGCAGATTCTTTCCGTCGTGGATGGTCAGGCGCAAATCATCAGCGGTGCCGCTCATGAATTTTTCTTGGCCGCTGCTGGAGATGTGCAGGTCGTAATTGGTTTGATTGTGCGTCCAGTCGCCTTTCCAGTCGGAATATTCCGTGGTCGGTGGCTGACCGGCGGTGGCAGCAGCTTTGAGCTGGGGCAGGCTTTTGACGAATAGCTGATTGTCACCGGTCGCAAGGATCCGTGTTTGAGCATAGGCCTGCGTCATCCAAGTGCGGGCAGCGACCATTTCGCTGGCGGCAATCCGGGGCCGGTTCTGGCGCATCCATGCGAGGGTGACGTTCACATTCAGCTCCCAGCGACCGATGATTTTTTCCCCATCATATTTGGCGGATTTTCCGGTCTGCAGATAGCCGGAAAGGTCGTCCAGATTGGTCTGCAAAATTCCCATGACCAACTTGGTCAGATCTTGATTCGCCAAAAAGGAGCGGACGCTGGGGTTTTGGAACAGTTCCGCCGGCGTCGTGCCGGAGGCAAGGGCGTTGGTCAACGCCGAGTCTTGCAGGAGCGGCTGCATCTCATCGCGTTCCCACAGCGATGTCAGGCCGGGATAATCCGCGAGCCGCTGCGCCGCCGCCGGATTTTGCAGGATCAATCCCGACAGGTCGGCTAGCTGATAATACATCGGCGGCAAAGTGCCGACCGCCGCCGCCGTGCGGGACATGCCGGTGGCCTGCAGATCGTTGCCAAGCTGGTTGACCAAGCCGATGATGGGAGGCTGTTTCGGCGCGGCGGCCACTTGAACCGTCCAGTAGCTCAGGTTGAAGATCAAAAAAGTGATCAGCACAAAATACATCGCGCCGTTCGCCAGTCCCAGACAGATGCCCAGTCTGGCGTTGAGCCGTTCCCACAAGGCCAGCCGCAAATCGCCCGCCTGATGCTGGTAAAAAACCTCGACCTTGTTGTGGACCACCTGCGCCACCACCTTGAATATCGCCGAAATCAAAATGAATCCGGTGATTGGTGCCGCTGCCCATGCGAGCACCGGATTCTGCACGCCAAGATGCGAAACGAGGGGATGGATCAACCGGCCAACGCCCACGGCCAGCAGCGCTGCCACGATGATGCCCACAAATGAAAAGGCCGTGCGGATCGCGCCCTGACGCCAGCCCGCCATCGCCGCCGCGCCCATCAACAACATCGCCAAAATCCAGATGGTCATGCCGCCATTAAAAATCATCCCGTCAAAAATGCACGACGAAAATAGCGCCCGCAGTTGAAAAACTTCGGTTCGCCGTTACATTGGCCGCGTGAAAATTTCCATCATCGTGCCCGCCTTCAACGAGGAAAAGCTGCTGGGCGCGTCGCTCGCAGAAATCAAGTCCGCCAGCGCCGCGTTTGTGGCGCGGGGCTGGACGATTGAACTGGTCGTTTGTGACAACAATTCCACCGACCGCACCGCCGACATCGCCCGTGCCGCCGGGGCGAAGGTGGTTTTCGAACCGGTCAATCAGATTGCCCGGGCGCGCAATGCCGGCGCGTCCGTTGCGACCGGTGACTGGTTCATCTTTGTAGATGCCGATTCGCATCCCAGCGCCGGTTTGTTTGACGACGTGGCTGAGCAAATCGCCTCCGGCCGATGCCTTGCCGGCGGCGTGACCATCCAACTGGATGAAAAACTTTTGGTGGCCGGGGTTGTCACGCAGTTGTGGAATTGCGCCAGCCGGCTGCACCGACTCATGGCCGGGTCGTTCATTTTTGTGGAAGCGGCGGCTTTCCGCAGCGTCGGAGAATTTAGCACTGAGATGTTCGCCGCCGAGGAACTGGATTTAAGCCAGCGCCTCAAAAAATTTGCCCGGGAAAATCGCCGGAAGGTTGTGATATTGCACCGGCACCCGATCAAGACTTCGGCGCGAAAAATGAAGCTCTACACGCCGCGCGAGCTGGCCGGGTTTTTTCTGCGTTCCATCTTCAACCACCGCCGTACCGTGCGCAGCCGGGAAGCGGCTTATCTGTGGTATGATGGCCGGCGTTGATTTTTAACGGCGTTTTCAATCGCAACTTTCCGGCTTTGACATAACTTCTCCGCGTGTCCGAAAACAGAAATTCCGCCGCCATCGCCGCCAGCCTGCTGCTGGTGGTGGCTTTTTGGGGCGGCAATAACACCGGCACCAAATGGCTGGTCGCCGCGTGGCCGCCCGTCTGGACCGGGGCCACCCGTTTTTTTTGTGCGGGTATCATCTTGCTGACGGTCCTGCGCTTCACGCGCTGGCTCGGTGATTTTCAACCGCTGACGCCGGAGTTGCGCCGGCAATTGTGGTGGCGCGGAGGCCTGAGTCTGGCGGCTTACACCATCACCTTTAACTGGGCGCTCAAGCTTACGGCGGCCTCTCATGTGGCGCTTTACATCGGGGCTTCACCGGTGTGGGCGTTGCTGGTCGAGGAACGACCGCAAAAAAACTGGACGAGCGTCCGTCGCTATGGTGCAGCACTCTTGGCGGTGACCGGCGTGCTGGTGTTGTTCTGGCCGGCGCTGAAAAACACCGGGTTCAACCTCGCTGGCGAAGCCTGCGGCCTGCTGTCCAGCCTGTTGTGGGCGAACTACAACCACCAAAGCCGAGTGCTGGCCCGCCGGCTCAACGGGCTTGAAGTGGCGGCGAATGCGATGTGGATGTCCGGCGTGTGGCTGCTGCCGCTCGGCTTGCTTGAACTGTCCCGCCACGGCCTCGCGTTGGATGCGCCGCATCTGGGCGTGCAGGCACTGTGCATCGTCTTTGGCGGCGCGGTGCCGTATGCGTTCTGGAATTCCGCGTTGCGCCACTGGCAGATCAGCCGCGTGATGTTGTTCAACAATTTTATCCCGCTGACCACGGCGCTGTGGGCGTATTTTGTGTTGCACGAAGCCGTGACGCCCACATTTTTCACGGCGATGCTGCTGATCCTGGCCGGCGTGGCTCTGGGGCAGGCCGACTGGGCCAAAGTGTTCAAGGAGCCGGAAAGTTTTTAGAGCCTGAACCACGAGATGCACGCACCGCCCGAAATCAATTTGCAAATTATCGGTGGGCACCTTCGAGGATTTGGTGTATTTCGTGGAGGAAAATCATGGACGTGAAAAATCTCAACGCCGTCGCGCCGTTTACCACCAAGGACGGCTCGGAAATCCGCGAACTGCTGGCCCATCGCAATTCCGCCATCCGCAACCAGAGCCAGGCCGAGGCGCGCTTGCCGGTGGGCGGCGCGACGCAGGAACATTTTCATCCGCGGGCCGAGGAGATTTATTACATTACCCACGGCACCGGGAAAATCCGGATTGAGGCGGAAACCCGCGAGGTCAGGGCAGGGGACGCCATCGCCATCCCGCCGGGATTGAAACACAAACTGTGGAACTCCGGCACGGAACCGCTGCGCTTGCTTTGCTGTTGCGCGCCGGCTTACGAGCACAGCGACACGATCATCACCGAGCCATGAAACCCAAACTCATCCTCGGCCTCGCGCTCGTTTGGTAAGGCGGGTTTAACTGGATTTTAATCCACCAGGTCTCTTTCAATCTGTTCGAGCGTCTTGCCTTTCGTTTCCGGCAATTTGGCGAGGATGAACAGGAAGCCCAGCACGCAAATGACCGCATTGAGTCAGAAGGTGTTAGCTGCGCCTGCTTTGCTGCTGCGCGCCGGCTTATGAGCACAGCGACACAGTCATCACCGAGACAATTTAATTTTTTGAAGTGTTGGTGCGTCCGAGGTCTATTTGGAACACCATTTAATGTGCGGAAGGCGGGTTTAGAAGATTGAACTCCACGGCACCATCCTTGGTGTTGATGACCAGCAGCAGTTGTTTTTTTGCCTCGTCCCATTGCACCGATTTAAGTTTGTTTGGCGTCAACTCCTGGATTGTCGGTTTTGTATCACAAGTAAAAGTGAGCGGCAGGTTCACATCGTATTCGCTGTTGGCCTGAAACCAAAGCCGGCTGTTTCCCTCCTCAAACTTGCCGACCAAATAGGTTTGCGCGCCGATCTGGCCAGACAAGGTTTTGATGATCCGCTGGCGATCCAACGGCACGGTGAATGATTCTTTGGTGTCGTCATTCTCATGGCCGCTGATCACGGTGATCAGGTCGCCGACGGTGATGGCCAGCGCACCACCTTGGATGCGTTGGGGATAAGCCCGATCGAAAACCGACTTCACATCCGCCACAGTATTCAGATCTTCGAAGGCCACGTTCTGAATGGAGGTGCCATTCGGATTTTCCAGCGACTTCACCGGGTAAGGCAGCACTGGAAAGTAACCGTAACGGCCGGTGGTGGGAAAGAAGGCGAAACGTTCACTGTTGGCAGTGATTGCTTTACCGGCCACATCCTTGAAATGGATGTCGCGGAACCCGTAAGTGCCGGCGTAAAGCGGCCAATAGTTCCGATATTCATGATTCGCCAGTTCTGGAGCCAGCTTTTGAGGCTGGGCGGCGAAAGGCTGGTCGTGGAAGACAGCAACCTTGATGGTGTCGAGCACTTGCTGCCGGGTGGGGACGAGTTGATGTTCAATCGTGGCTTTAAAAAGCGGAATGCAAATCCGTTCATACCAAGGCGTGGGTTCGCCGGTTTCGAATTGCATCGCCGACGGAAAGGTTCGCTTGGGAAGTCGATCGAGGAGCTTGCGGTTAAGCTGGTCGCCTCCGGAGAATGACACCGCCCCTTGGTTAAGCCCATGAATCCAAGTCAGCGCATACATCATGGTGGGAGACAGTCCGCCGTTGCCTTGCTCAAAACCAAGGTATTGCCCTAGTTCACCCATACCCGCCTGTTGCCAATAGAAGCCTGAGTCATGATGGGTTCCGAGATATCCCACCCGTCCGCTCAACCACATGCCAAGGATGCTGCTTTGTGTGAGGAAACCACGGGAGAAAATATTGTTTTTTTGGAGCAGGATAATGTTTTTACCGCAATCCTTTAAGATGGCCTGACAGTCGGGGTCGGAGTTCATCCAATGCCACTTGTCGCCGCCGGCCTGGATGCCGTCTTCCGAGAAATAAAACTTTCCATACTTGGTTGCCAGTCGCATCACGGCGCGGGTGAACTCATTGTCCTCCTCGCGGACGCCGCGGGCTTTGGGCAGCCAAAACATATGTTCGCCGAAAGCGATGCCGAGGCAGTGCCGGATGTTTTGATACTGCCATTCGATCTGGGGCAGGTTGCGATAATCGCCGCACCAGAAATAATCCATTTCATTCGTGTCAAAAACTTTTAGATATTCCCGAAAATCGCGGGGATTCTTATGAACATCGAGAAAATCAAAACCGAGGCTGAAGGCGGAGTTGTCAACAATCTCCTTGGGCCAGGTCTGCTTGAAGGTCTTTATGAAGGAATCCAACTCTGCGATGCTCTTTCGGCTGCTGCTGACGTTGATGTAGAAAAGCGGATGAGCTGGTGATACCTCCCGCACCAGCTTGGTGTTGGTGGGGTGGGCGGCGTTGACGATGACATGCCGGGTCTCGCTCCAATCTGAATAGGTTTGATCACTGTTGATGGCGCAGACCCGCCAGAAATAGGTGTCGGGCTTGAGGCGGTTGGTTTCCAATGGATAATAATACGGGATCTCCGCCACTGAATTGATGGGAACGGTGGTCGGGTTGGTGAACTTCGCGTCAGCCGCCAGCTGAATCTGGTAGTTCTGACATTGAGCCACCGCATGCCACAAAAACTGGCCGGCGATATCGGTGAGTTCCTGGCCGTCGAGCGGCGTATATAAGTCCGGTGTCTTAGGCGAGGGTCGACGCAGGGCCAATCCGGAAAAATCAGCGAAACCGCCACTGACTGATACCTCAAGGGCGAAACGCTTCAGTCCTGCCCAATGTGTAGCTGCTGAAATATCTAAAACCACGGTGCCGCGAGACGTGATTGGGTTTTGGGTAAGAATTACCGGTTCCACGGATTCGGGAGTGTTGCCTTTGGGTCGGTTTGCGGGATGAGACGAAGCAGGTTGAACGGCGACGGGGATGGCCCTGACCGTGATTAAAGCACCCGGGCTGAGTTTGGTCACTTTAAGCTCTGCAATCTGGGTTGTGTTAAAGTCCATGGTCACGGCATAACGCACTTTGCCGGATTCTGATGCGCTTGACTGCAGACGAGCCACGCCGTTTGTTGCCCTCCATGTGCCGGCGGTAACGAGGCAGCGCTCCGGAGCGGTGAAGTCATCAATTACCCGGATGGTGGAGGCATATTCCATGACTTCACCGGCGACCGTGACACTGAAGGGTTTGCCGGGCCGCAGATTGGCGAAGGAGACAGGCATCTTCTCCGGGGCAGATTCTTTTTTTACCAAGCCACACAAATCTGCCATTCCACCGATGGCATCGACCTCGCCTTGAAAAACCTGATAGTCAATACCCATGACGAGCGGCTTGTCGGCCGAGATTTTTAACGGAAAAGGCCCGCGGTAAAGATCCGGTGAAGCCAGCTTGATATTGGGGTTTCGTTGTAGAACCCAACAGGTATCGATATGGAAGCGAGTCGGCTTGGCGATGCTTATGCCCAGACTGGCGCCCGCATCGTTTATCACGTTCATCCACATGCTTCCACCGCCGGCAAGGGTGGGACGGACATTGCCGGCGCCGTCCTCCGAGAAGTTGAGTTTGCCCACTGGAATCATGGTGCGCTTGCCGGCGAGAAACCCCTTGGGATCCACCCGGGCGTCCATCCAATCTCCATCGCTGAAGAAGGGCATGAACCTGGCTTCTTGACTTCGGTTCTCAAACTCCATGATGTGCTTCAGCACGGGTTGGCCGCGAACCAAGGTGAAAAAATCTTTCGACACCAGATCTTTGGCATGACCTTGGTAAGTTCTCTCTACGCAGAGCCGGATGGATCCATCGGGCAGGTTGTCGGTAGTGACTTTGGCGATGGTGCCTGCCCCGCCGATCGGGGTGAACCGCGGGTTGTTCTTAATGGTGTTTTGACTGATTTGCTCGTTGCCAAATTCCGGAGTAACCGCACTGTTGAAAAGGCAATCATAGGTGATTCGACGCTCTGCCTTGGACGAGACTTGGTTCGCCAGCGGACCTTCGAGACTTAAGCTCCACAGGTTCAGTCCTTTTTTATCCTGATAAAAATTCACCTCCAAAATACCGTTGCGAATGCTTGCCTGCTTGGATTCTGCATTCCATGAGCCGTTGATCAGATCCGTCGGCTTGGTCAACCAAGTGTGGGTTGGGCTGATATTAAATCGCAGGTGCTGCCGGGGTTTAAGGGAAAGGTAGAGTCGGAGCAGGTGATGTCCATTGCCTTCATCCTCAAACACCAGGGGCAAAGGCTCGCCCTCTTCGTTCGTGGCTCTGAGAGGCGAACCGGGAGCGATGCCAAGATTCCGATAGATAGCCGCCTCATCAAGAATGGCGCTGTCGGCAAATACAGTTCGATCACTGTAGTTCACAATCATGCCATCCACTGTTGCGGCAAAGGATGTTTGGATGTAGAAAGCGAAAAGAGAAAAAAGGAAATAACGAATCCATCGGCCGTGGCGAGATGTGTTATTCGGCAAGAGTGCGGAATGGATCACAATCACGAAGTCTGGGTTGAAAAAATAAGCCCGTCAATTTAATCCACCAGGTCTCTTTCAATCTGTTCGAGCGTCTTGCCTTTCGTTTCCGGCAATTTGGCGAAGATGAACAGGAAGCCCAGCACGCAAATTATCGCATAGAGCCAGAATGTGCCCGCCGCGCCGAGACTGGCGTTGAGCATCGGAAACGTGTAGGTCAGGATGAAACACGCGATCCACAGCGCGCACACCGCCACGGACATCGCCGCGCCCCGGATGCGGTTCGGAAAAATTTCCGAGATCACCACCCACGTCACCGGCGCCAGCGACATCGCGTAGCAGCCGATGGCCGCCAGCACGAGCAGGAGCACCGGCAATCCCTTCACGCCATGCGCGTAGCAAAGTCCCATCGCCGCATAGATCACCGCCAGTCCCGCCGAGCCGAACAGCATGAGCGGACGCCGGCCTACGCGATCCACCGTGCCGAGCGCGACGAAGGTGAAGACCAGGTTTACCGAGCCGGTCCACGCGATGTTGCTCAACACGCTGGAGATGTCATAACCCGCCGCCTTGAAGATTTCCTCGGCGTAATTGAAAATCACGTTGATGCCGCACCATTGCTGGAACACCGCCAGCACCACGCCGAGCACCAGCACTTTCGCCAGCTTCGGGTCGAGCAGGTCGGCAAACCGGACATGCTGGATTTCCTCGTTTGCCAGTGTGGAATTGATTTCCGCCAGCGCCGCCGCACTGTAATTTTCACCGCCGATTTTGGTGAGGATTTTTTTAGCCGGCTCAGTCTGGCCGTTTTTCGCCAGCCAGCGGGGACTTTCCGGAACCAAAAACATGCCGAGCAGGAACAAGACCGACGGCACCGCCGTCAGGCCGAACATCCAGCGCCAGCCCTGCTGACCGAACCACGAATTGCGTATGAACTCATCGCTGGCACCCGCCGGCAGATGGCGCACGAGCGACCAGTTGATGACCTGTGCCAGCAAAATGCCAACCACGATGGTGAGCTGGTTGATGGAAACCAGTTTGCCGCGCATCTGCGCCGGTGCGACTTCGGCGATATACATCGGCGAGAGGTTGGACGCCAGGCCGATGGCCACGCCGCCAAGCATCCGCCAGAAGATGAAGATGGAAAAATTTTCCGCCAGCGCGTTGCCCAGCGACGTGACCGCGAAAATCAGGGCGGAGAGCACCAGCAGTTTTTTGCGGCCGAACTTGTCGCTCAACGCCCCGGCAACCAGCGCGCCAACGAGGCAGCCGATGAGCGCGCAACTGTTGGCCCAACCGATTTGCGCCTCGCTGGTCAGTTGAAAATAGCGCTGGAAAAACGGTTTCGCGCCGCCGATGACCACCCAATCCCAGCCGAAGAGCAGGCCACCGAGCGCGGCAACCACCGAGATGAGCCAGATGTAGCCGAGGTTCAGTTCGGCCTTGAGACCGGTTTTTTCTGCGGGGTTGCTGGTAATCATACGTTTTTATCTGGGTGATATCCGCAGCATTTCGACACCATGAGCTGGAACTTCGATTTCAAAAGCTTTGTTAAACACACCGATTTCCTTTTGTCGCCAGAGGTCGCGGGTTTTCTGTTTGCCTTTTACGCCAAGGTCGCCCCAAGTTACCGAGATTTTTCGCGGAACCGTTGAGAGATTGAAGAGGCCAATCGCCTTCGAGCCGTCTTCGAGATCCTTGACGAGCACGAATTCATCGTCGGTCCGGCGCAGGGTCTTCGCCTGCTTGCCGAGCGGGTCTTGATCCACTTCGATGACTTCCGCGTTGCAGAGCACGTTCAGCGTGAAAGCGTCGAGCCTGGCCATGTCGCCACTGAAGATGAGCGGCGCGGCCATGAGCGACCACAGACTCATGTAACTGTATTGCTCGTTTGGCGTGAGCTTGGTCTTCTTGCCTTCACCATATCCGTGCGCGTCGCCGACCCAGCCGATGAGGATATAGTCGGGATCGTTCCACGCGCCGGGTTTGGCATATTCGAAGTGCTCCGCATTTTTGAAGGCGATGGTGTAAAAGCCAGGCAGCTGCGTGCCGCTTGCGAGCCCCAGGTCGCCGGTGGTGCGCCAGCAATTTCCCACGTCGCCACCCCATTTCCAGACGTCGCCGATGCCGTATTGGCAGAGGTTGAAAACGATGTCCCGGTTTTGTTTTTGGAGTTCCCGCCACATCAGTTCATAGGGAAATTTATAGCCGGCCAACCCTTGTGCTTCCCGCAACGAAACACTGTTCGTCAGACGCGGGTCGCCCGTGTGAAAAATCTGGTTGTAATAACACCAGTCATATTTCAGAAAATCAAACCCCCAGTCGGCGAATGATTTTGCGTCCTGCGCCTCGTGCTGATAGGCACCGGTGTAACCGCCGCAGGTCCATTCACCGGGCGACGTGTAAAGGCCGGCCTTGAGTCCTTTGCTGTGGATGTAATCGGCGAGGCTTTTCATGTCGGGGAAATTATAATTGGGCAATATTGAGCCGTTGGCCGTGCGCCATGGCGGGTCGTTTTTCTTCTTTATCCAGCAATCGTCAATATTGACATACTGATAGCCAAAATCCGCCATGCCGCTGGCAATCATCTGGTCGGTGGCCGCGCGCATCGTGGCATCCGTGACGCGGTTGTAATGGATATACCAGCTGTTCCACCCCATCGGCGGTGTCAGCGCGAGCGTGTTGCCGACCTCGATGCGAAACTCGCGTGTGGACTTGCCATGCGAGTTTCTTGCGAACAACGTCGTGCGATAAGTTCCCGGCTTAGAAATTTTGCCGGTGATGATGCCGCTTTGAAAATCGAGCGTCAGTCCTGCGGGTAAATCGTCAGCGCGGAAAAGCATCGGCCGCTCACCGGTGCAGGGGATGCGATACAAAAATGGCGAACCGGGACGGCAGCCATAAACTTTCGGTCCGTTGATATGTGGCGCGAGCGGGGCGGTTGGTGTGAGCAGCAGAATTGCCTCGGCCGGCGCAACATTTGTTCCTGCGTGTGGTGCGACGCCGTTGAATTCAAGCGCGGCATCGGCGAAAAATGCAACGCCAACAAAGGCGACACCGGCAAGTTTGCGGATAATTGAGGTCATGTTTTTGATTCGGATTATTTTTGGCAGTAACGAAATGCTAATCGGTTGCGAACTCCAGCGTCCAGCGAACCGCGCGGCTGGCTTGCGAATCAATGCCGACGCGGCACCAGCCATCTTCGCTGGTGCTGGCAGGTTTGGAGGTAATCGTGACACCAGCAGATTGGTCGCTTGCGGACACCTTGGTAGAAACGAGCTTCCATTTTTTGCCGTTTTCATTCAGTCCGGCGACTCGCAGTTCATAGGAATCGTTGCCGACAATCTGGCTGACGCCGGAAAGCGTTTTGTTAGCGGTGTTCCATTCTTCGCCGGTGACATCCACCATGCCTTGCGTGATATGGCGCGATGTGCTGACCAGCACCGGGTGCCCCTCCATGGCGCGCACCGCGATGATGCGGCAGACTTTTGGCGGCACTTCGCATTTCAGCCCGCCTTCAAATGATTCCGTTGGTGAATTGGCCCAGAAATCAAAGGCATAATATTTTTTACCGGGGAGAAGGCCCAGCTTGGCAGAAGAATAATCAATGGATAATGCACTGGTTTCCTGATTGAACACGCCGATGACATCGCGGCGAACGGTTTGTCGTGTGTCGGTCACCAGCCAGGTGGTCGGCAGCAGGTTGTCAAAATAATCCACCGGGCGGGCCAGCGCGCCGTGCGACTGTATCGTGCGCTTCAAGACATCCAGCCGTTCGGACGGCAGCCCGGGCAGCCAGTCGCTGACTAGGAAAAACTGCCCTGCAATCGCCACCCACGATGCGCCCAACCGCGCTTGGTCAAGCGTGACCGCACCCGTGGCGGCCGGATCGGCGCTGCTGCCGGCGGACGAGGCGCGCACTTTGGCCGGATCGGGATCATTCCACCAGACGCGCCCGTTCAGGAAATACAATCGTGAGCCGCGGAGAGGACCGGTCTTGGTGCCTTGTTTGTCGGCATTATAATCCGGTCCGATGCGCATCGAATCCACGAGGCCGATGGCGCAAAGCTCCCGCATGTTCTGGGCGATACAGCAGCCGGAAAAGAACACATCGTCGCCGGCGTTCTCTTGGAGCAATTTCAGTCCGCCGCGATAGGCTTCGATGTTGCTCTTCAACGGATCATGAAACGGCAGATTGTTGCCGAAATGATCCTCCTTGTAGCCGTCGTTGACATAAATCTGTTCGCACGCCGCGCCGGTCCAGAGGCCGTCCATTTTGTAGTAGGTTACGCCCCAAGAGCGGTAGAGTTTGGCGATCCGAGCCAATTGCGCCTGCACGTCGGGATGCGTCAGGTCAAGGCAGGTGCCACCCCATTTCGTGTCGTAAGGCGTGCCATCCGTGCGTTTCACAAACCAGTCCTGCCGGTCTTTGTATTCGGGATCCTGAAAATTTCGCGCAAACGGCAACCACCAAAGGCCGAAGGTCAGACCCAGTTTTTGGGTCGCCGCCGCCACCGGTGCGATGCCGTGCGGATACGGCCCGTTGGTGCGAACGCGGTCAAACCCGCGCCGGGGGCCGTTGAATTTCGCGCTGTCCTGCCATTCGTCGTCAACCTGCACCACGCCGAAACCAAACGGCTTCAATTCCCGGGCCGCGAACTCTGCCAGTTCCACCGTCGATTTCTCGTCGCCTGCTTTGCCATGCTTTTCCGCATACCAAGTGCAATAGGCGGCCTGCTGGGGGCGCAGTTTGATGTCATATTGCCGCTTCACGGCATCGGCGTATAATTCCTGGCCAATCCGTGCGTCGTCAAAAACTCCCACCGCCAGAGTTTCCAACCTCGCGGCGGAACCGGCGGGAATGCGAAGGTGGCCGTAGTCGATCTGTGCTTTGAATTCCACCGCATCGTCCTTGACGCTGGAGAAAAGCACGCCGCTGCCGCGATCTTCCGTGAGCCAGCCGGCGACGACGCCACGCCGGGTTGTCGGCACCGCCGCCGTCAGAAACAAATAGCTGCCCGGATTTTTGTCCGGCGCAGTCAGCCCCGCCGTCCCCATCGTGCGGAGTTCGCTGGCGGGTTTGCCCAAGTCGAGCGTGAATGTGGCCGCCACCACCTTGGGCAAATCCAGCAACTCTTTGGTTTGGTTTTGGCGGGTGTTGCGAACCAGCATGAACGGTAGGTCTGGATATAGTTCCAGCGACGCAGTGCTGCCATCCGGCTGGGTCAACACGATGCCGTTGCCGTCACCAAAAATTGGATCGCGCAGCCGCTGGACTTTGGTTTTGGTGTCGGAAAGATTGAGCGTGCCATTTTTCAGGAAGGCTGCGCCGGAGGCTTTTTCGATGACGGAAAAATGACCGTTGCCTTCATCGTATTTGACCGCAAGAGTATTGTTTTCGACGGTCAGCACGGCGGCATTGGTGAAAATCGTGCTGCCGAGAAGGAGGGCGACCAGAGTTAATAGATATTTTTTCATATTTATTTTCATTGTCAGGGCGTGATTATGTTGTTTTAATCTGGGCGGCTGCGTTCTCATTAAATCTTGTTAGAAAACATGAGGTCATGTTTTCACTTGAAAATTAATGATAAAAGTGCGCTGTTCATCTTTTGCGCCGTTTTCAAATGGCTGCACAAAACTAATCTTGTCCAACATTTCTTGGACAGACTTGTCCATCTTCTCATCTGCTGATGGTTTGAGTATCTTTGCTGTGATGACATTTCCGTTTTTTGCTATGACTACTGATACTTTCGTGACATTTGAAGCAACGCTGTTTGTAGCAGCGAAAGCTGGCAGCAATTCTCCCCATGCTTGCATATAAACACGCTTGACTACTTGTGCATATGCTAATTTTTCAGGACTGTTTGTAGCGTTTTGACCCAATGAAGAATCCGTTCCAAAGACAAGTAATGTAACCAGCAATATCATGGGTGATGCGCGCATAATAAAACAATGCCAATGAAAAAAGCTTAAACACAGCCGACTCTGGACAAGAACCTTTCTATCTATGGCTTGTATCATTGGTTTATGAAAGCTGACTTACTAATTTATTTCAAATAACTTTCACTTAAAAAAAATTACAGGTTATCAAAACTACGGAATGATGTCGAGTTCCGCCAGTGAGGCGAACGGTTTGTTCGTATCGAAAGCGCTGAGCGCCACAAGTTTTATGAATTTTGTCTCGTAGGTTTGGCTGAGCTTAATCGTTTTGATTTTTGCATCGAAGCTAAAAACGCCCTGCGCCACGGGCTTGCCCCAACTCTTGCCATCCGCGCTGAGGTAAACTGCATAATTCTTTATCCAGCCGCTGCGGTTTTTGTCCTGACGCGGCAGGCAGGTAAGTCCGGATACTTTCGCCGGTGCCGGCAATTCAACCGTGATCGTGTGCGGAAAATTTGGTGTCGAGCCGACCCACGGCGTATGCCACAGTGTGTTCGGGTTTCCGTCAATGAGATTATCCGCGTTGTAATCGGAAGATTGCTGGCTGTCGGCGCGCATTTTTGCGCCAAGTTCGGCCAGCTTGTTCGAGAACTTCGGCACCAGCAGACGTTCCAGAAATTCATCGCTGAATTTTTGAACAGGGTTGAACGCCGCCGAGCCGACATAATGATAGAGGCTGGCAAGCAATTGTCGCGCGGCTGGTTCGTACTTTTGGTAAAGCAGATCTAGGCCGCAGACGAGCAGGCGTCCGTTGCCCGCTTGCCCCTCAAACATGACGCCGAGCTTGTGATTGCGCTCGAAGTTGTCGATCACTTGCAAGGCCGGTCGGTAGTCTGCTGGAGTTTCGTCAAGGATGAAGACGCGCGACCGTTGCATCAACTCATACCACTGCCAGTTGCTTGTGGATTCGGTGGGGAATCCCGCGAAGAGCGGATGCTGCGGATCCATCAGCAAACCCATGGTTTTGGGTTTCTGGCTGGGAAACCACACCGGACTCCAAAACACCGGTAGAAATCTTCCTTTCATCGAATTGGTGTAGTTTGCCGTCAACGCAAAGAGAATCACTTTTTTCCCGGTGGCCAGTGCCGCCTTGGCCGCATCCCATTTTTCACACACAGTCACATCCGGCGGCGCTTGCGGTGGAGGGATGACCGGATAAACCCAGATTTCCCAGTCGTTCGCAAACGTCGTGCCGGGCAAAGAAAGACTTACCCGAAATTTGCCCGGGGCATGCACGCCTGCCAGCGAGGCATTGATGTTGCCCAGCGAGGTCAATTTACCCGTCGGGATTGTGGCCGCCGGCAATTTATCGGTTGCGATCTCTTTTCCTTGCTCATCCTGAATGGACCAGACGGCTTGCATATTTTGCAGATCGGTCGGGCCGTAATGCGCAAGCTCTGCCGTTGCCGAAAAGGTTTCTTCGCTCGTGTAGGTGCGTTTGGGCATCCGCATCAGCGGCACGGTGGCGTTGCAAAATCTCCGGTAAGCGGCCGGGGTGATAAAACCTTTCGAATCCCAAAACGCATCCAGCGGCCCGACCAGCGCCGTGCCTTGCGTCGGATAATCATGCAGGTCCAGCAGCGAAAATCCGCCGTAGCCCGGCGTGCGCAGCAGGACTTCGATTTCCTCTTTGTAAAGCAACGTGGCAAATTTGCCGCTCGCTTGCACAAACTGCGGCTCCTGCTCGAGCATATGTTTCTGCGCCAGGTCGTCGCGGATCATGTCGAAATTCTTCAACGCCATCACGCCGGTCCATTTTTTGATTTCCTTGGAATCTGGCCAATACATCCATTGGCCGATCTCGTGGCCGATCATCGGACGACCGTCGCTGGCGACGACATCCCGCAAATCACGCTCGGTGCCCGCGCCCTTGATGCCGCGCCCACGCGCCGATTCCGTCCACTGCCGATTGGTCGTGGTTTGCGCTGACGAGGCCGAGGAATAAAGATGGCGCGGATCGCGCTTGATCAGCATGTCCACCCAGCCGGCAAGCAACGCATCCTTGCCGCCGTATTCGTTGCCGAGCGTCATCAGGCAGAAAGACGGATGGTTGCCGTAGGTGTCCACGATGCGCTTGAACTCCGCCTCGATGAACTCATCCCGAACCGGGTCGGAGCCGGCCGGCACGTTGGCCTGTGGACCTTCCACTTGGATCATGACGCCTTCCTCATCCGCCGCCGCGAACGCCGCTTCCGGCGGACACCACGAATGGAACCGGATGAAATTCAGGCCGTAGGATTTTTCAATCTCAAAGATCCGCCGCCACGCCGCGACGTCCGTAGGCGGATAACCGGTCAACGGCCAGATGGAACATTCCAGCGTGCCGCGCAGGAATAACGGCCGGCCGTTCATCGTGAACTGTGTGCCTGTCGCGGCAAAGTCCCTCATGCCGAAACGCACGGTGCGTGTGTCGTTGCCGAGTTTCATCGTCAACTCATTCAAGTTCGGCGAAAACTCGTCCCACACCTTCGCGCGGCTCATGTCCACCGTCGTTTCCACGCGACCGCCGGTTTCATTCCATGTCGCTTCCGTGTTTTGATTGCCCACGCTCAAATTGTCTTGGCCGGCTTTGCCGGTGACGTTGCCAATTTTTACGGTGATGCGTGCGAGTCTTTTGTCCGCATCAGGATAAACCTGCACGTCATCAATCCACACCGGTGACGTGGCGGCGAGTTCAATCCGACCGATGATGCCATTCATGTTGCCCCAAGTGCCGCCGAACAATGCCGACACGAACCTTCCAAGATTGATTTTCACCGTGTTATCCACGCAGATGGTCAGCCGATGTTTGCCCGGTGCCACGCCGATGCCGAAATCGTAAAGGTGTGGCGCGATCAAACTGTCCTGCGAACCGATGCGCCGGTCATCCAACCACACCGTCGTCACCCAACGGCAGCGTTCGAGAAACAAGGTGACGCGCTGGCCGGCCCAGCCGGCGGGAATCTCGATGTCGCGCTGATACCACGCCGGCCCGGCGTAGTTGTAAAGGCGATACGGCCCTTCGAGCGTCGGCGCATTGGTGTTTTTCGGGCCGAGTCCGGCGTCGTCCATCGTGCCGGGAAGATGAATTCTTTGCGGCAGTTCGTGGGGCAACGCATCCGGGTTGGCCTCCGCGATTCCAAACCGCCAGTCGCCGGCCAGCGAAATGGTTTCTTTTGCCCATGTCGGACTAATGGTCAAAAACAAAGCCATCCCAGCTAATATCGGGTATTGGATGAGTTTTTTCATGGATTAGCGAAAGGTGGTTTCATTGATCAAATCTGCCGCCAGCGCATGATTGGGATCGCGTTGCAAAACCTGCCGTAACAATTTCCTCGCGGAAACTTTTTGTCCGAGGCCGAGCCGCGCCTGCGCTTGCAAAAACAGCGCGGTGGTGGCCTGACGATATTGTAAATCGTCGTCGAACAACAGCATCGTTGGCAGCGAGGTGGCAAAGTAATCCATCTTCGCCTCGGACTTCTCTAGCCGCTTTGCGTAAGCCAGCAAATCGCGGAAAAGTATTTTGGCCTTTGTCCGCTGGCCGAGTTTCTCCCACGCCAGCGCAGAATAGTAAGTCATCTCCGAAAATGCGCGAACGCTCATCTCCTGAAAATCGCCCCGGAAATTAGCCGCTGCGTGCCAATGTTGTTTCGCCTTGGATTTTTCTCCCGACACCGCCAGCGCACAGCCGAGCCAGTAATGGATGTCGCTCTGGTTCGCCAACAGATGCTTGGCTTCGCCGAGATTGCGTGGCGACTGGAGGGCGTTCTCAAAATGACTCACGGCACAGGGAAAATCGTGCTGCGCCAGCGCCTCGCGCCCGAGCGCCAGTTGCGTGCGGATATGCTGGCCGAGCGCCGCGCCTTCGCCGCCTTCCCACGGCTGAAAATTGCGCTTCGCCAGCAACTGCATCGCCTCGACGTGACGACCGGTCTGGTTCAGCAGCGCGCAGAATTCCACCGTCAGGTCGTCCCGCTGCGAAACGAGCTTTGGAAATTTTTCCAGTTCGCGCAAACGCTTCGCCGGCTTTTCACCGAGCCGCTTCCAAAGCTGGTCGCGCTCGAACAACAACCGCGCGTCGCTGGGATTCACACGCAAGGCTTGGTCATACGCCGCCCGCGCCTTGACCGGCTTCTTTGCGATGTTGAAGTAGCCAATGCCAAGATTGCGCCAGACGACGGAAAAACTTTTATCAAGGCGCGCGGATTTTTCCCAAAGCGCGATGGCTTCTGCGTGACGGCGGCGGTCGTAAAGTAGATTGCCCAAATAATACGGGGCTTTGGCGTCTTTCGGGTTTGCCGCCATCGCCGTTTCGAGAATCGCAATTTCTTCCAGTCGTGACGGGAAGCAATAATCCGGCGGCAGAATGCTGGCCACGCGATAGTTTCCTTTTTGACCATTCACGCCGCCCGACTTTTCCAGCAACCAGCCAATGGTATATTGCAACAATGGTTTGGTGCCGAAGTTTTGCGTCGGCAAGGCTTTAGATCTATTGCCATGCTTCGATATGGAAAGCATGGCTGAATCCGCCACATTCAAACAAAGCAAAAACAGTCCTTCAGTGAAAAAACCGGCGCGGGCGAAGTCATGAGCGATGTCTAGCGCCGTTTGTGAATCACAAGCCAGCTTCTCACCATGCAAATATCGCGCCCACCAGTCGAGCGGATCGAGTGCGGCCGTCTCACGGAGCAACGCGGCTGCTTCATTGTCGCGTTTCAGTTTGCGGAGGACGATGACCTTGAGATTCCGCGCCCGCAGGTTGTCGGTGTTGAAACGCAGCGAGTGGTTCAGATGTTCCAGTGCGCAATTCCAATCCTTGCGGCTGCAGTCAATTTCCGCGAGTGCGTGGTAGGCGGCAGATTGCCACGCCTGATTCCAACAGGATTTGTAAAGCGCGTCGTAAGCCTCGTCATCTCGGCCAAGATGGCGCAGGCACAGGCCGAGATTGTAATACGCCTCACCGTCGTAGGGATTGGCGTTGCGGCGCGTGAGCCGCTCAATCGCTTTGCGGAAATATTTTTCCGCCTCGGCAAATTCACCACGCTTGAGATGCCACAAGCCCAACGCATTGTTGCAGCGCGAGTCGAGCGGATCGCGGCGCAGCGCTTCGCGCCAATACAAAGTCGGACAGCGCGTGGCGTGACGGTATTGGTCGAGATGCAGGCCGGTGATGAACAGCTCGTCTGTGCTGGCGATGTCCGCCGGTAATGGTGGTTCGGTCGCCGCTGGAGGCACCTTGTCCGCGACGCGTGTTTTCGGTTGATACGAAACAATTTCGCAGCCTTTCTGGTCCAGCACGCGCAAAACCGTTTCGTTAATTTTCCAAGGTTTACGAGCCTGCGGACTATTTATGACGAACGGTTTTCCGGGTAACAAATCGGCCTGCCATTCGGCTCCCGAAGAGCCATCCGCACGCTCAAGCCGAACCACAGATTTGGGAAAAGATCGAGTCACGGAGACGCCGAATGAAAAATCTTTGTTGTTCAAAACCAAACTCACAGCCGCATCGAGATTGGCGTGCTGTGCAGGCCCGATTTTCTGGATGGGATACCAATACTGGCTCCACGCGCGCGTCTCGCCGGGCTGGAGAAAACTGAAGTCCGGCTGGTTGTCCGTGAACACGCCGGACATGATCTCAATGTAAGGCGCGAACTCACCGTTGGCGTCGGCGTCGGTGAGGTTGCGGTCCCACGCGTAGCCGAATTCTTGATTGCCCCACGTCCACTGTTTTTTGCCCGGCGAAATGTGATGGTTCGCGATGTGGACGATGCCCGCCTGCGCCTTGTAATCGTAGCCGCCGAAGAAATCCTCCTTGCTGCCCATGCACATATAAGATGTCGGCACGGGAATGTTCGCGTAGAAGCTCAAGTCGTTTGGCGCGTAATTGGGCAGTTTTGAATTTTTAGTTTTAAGTTTTGAGTTGGAGCAATGCGCCGGCCCGAATTGATTCGGAATTTCGTTTGACGGAATGTTGGTGCGGCCGCGTTTGCCGTAGTTCACGCCGTAATAAAATCCTTTTGCCAGCGGATATTCACTCATCGAGCGGCGCGCATGGTCGGCGACGTAATAAACGTCCGGTGGAAAAAAACTTTGATACGCCTCATGCACGCGCGTGGCGACGTTCGCCCACCAGAGAAACGTCTGGACGTGCGGCGTGCGGTTGTAGGCGCGCACTTTCAATTCGACGATGGCCTTACCGGGATGCAGGCAAATGCCGTGCATGCCTTTCATGCGGCACATCGGATCGTGGTCGCTGCACCAGACCGTTGCCGAACCGTCGGCGTGTTTTTCGATTTCAAAATCCACCGGCAGAAACGTCGCGGGTCGGTGATGTTGCGGCCAGTTGAATTCGATGCCGCCGCTGGCCCACGGCCCGGCCAGACCGACGAGCGCGGGCTTGATGACGGGCTGGTTGTAAATCAGGTCGTAGCCGTTCGTCTTGTCTTGAATGGCGTGGATGCGCCCGCCAATTTCCGGCAGCACCAGCACGCGGAGAAATTCATTTTCAATCCAAACCGCTTTCCATTTCCGATCCACCGGTTTTTCCGCGATGCGGTCTGTGAACGGCAGCGGATAAACCTTGCCGCTGCTGCCCTGATACACCCGCTTCTCCAGGAACATCGGGTTTTTGTCCGGTGCGGCGGGCAGATACGTCGGCAGAGTAATGGTCGTTTTGGAAGTTTTGACGCTGGCGGTTCGGCTCATGGGGTTGGAATGGAGTAAAGCCTACATCCACCGCGTATTTCTGAACATGGAGGATGTTCCGAATGACATGGAGAATTTTCCTGCGGCTGGTTATCCTGCGGACATGAATCGCTCCCAAAAAGGCGACGGTTTTCCCGGTCAACGCATCGTGGTCTTGCCGCGTTCGGTGATGCTTCACGCGCAAACGCAGCCGCTGACCGCCGGCTTGATGCCAACGGATGCCGGTTATTTTCCTCGCGCCGCCGGTCATTTGCGGGAGCGGAGTGAAGGTGTCGAGTCGGCGATTTTCATCTACTGCGTTAAAGGCTCCGGCTGGTGTGAAATTTCTGGTGAACGTCTGCCGATTCGCGCCGGTGAACTTTTGGTGATTCCGCCGCAGATTGCCCACGCATACGGTGCGGATAAAAAGTCGCCGTGGACAATCCATTGGTTTCACGCGCAAGGCAGCTTGCTGGCCAATTTTCTCGCAGAATTGAATGTTTCCGCCACGCGTCCGGTGATTTTTCTGGGCGATGATGCCCAGGTGCTGGCGATTTTTGAGGAGGTTTTGGACTTGCTGGAACACGGTTATACTCCGCAGCAGATTTTGCACGCCGCCCAGGCGCTGGCGCATTTGCTGGCGGTGGTGATCCGGCACCGGCATGAGAACTGGCGGGAGCAGCCGGACGCGCGGCAAAAAATCAACCGCACGCTCGCTTACATGAAGGAGCACCTGGGCCAGCCCATGAAATTGGACAAGCTGGCTGCAATCGCCAATCTGTCCCGCTCGCGTTACGCCGCCTTGTTCAAGGCACAGACCGGGTTTGCGCCGATTGATTATTTCAACCGGCTGCGGATGCACCAAGCCTGTCAGTGGCTCGACACGACGGATTTGAGCGTGAAAGCCGTGGCGAGCCGGTTGGGTTACGACGACCCGCTTTATTTTTCACGGGTTTTCCGCTCGGTCACGGAGATGTCACCGGTGGCCTACCGGCGGCACCGCAAGGGCTGATCAGGATTTTGCCGCTTTTAACAAACCCGTGATCAAACCGTCCGTCGTGTGCTCCTTCGCTTCGAACTTCGGCTTTAAGCCAAGTGTGGCGATGGTTTTGGTCGTCTCCGGGCCGATGGAGGCGATTTTCAACTGTGGAAATCTTTTCACGAGCTCCGGCAGATTGAAGCGTGCATGGAAATGTTCCACGGTCGAACTGCTGGTGAACGTCACCCAATCCGCGCCCTCGGCGAGCAGCCGCGCAGCGGCACCGGTGCGGTCCTCGGTCTCGGCCACTGTCCGGTAAATTGCGATGTCATCCACGATGGCGCCTTCTTCCATGAGCGCATCCGGCAGATCCTTGTTTGCCACTTCGGCGCGGAAAAGGCACATCTTGACGTTCTCGATGTTCTGATATTTCTTGAACGCGACGACGATTTTTTTGCCGACGTATTCTTCCGGCTGCAAATCCACCTGCAAATGCAGGTCGCGCAATTTCGCCGCCGTCTTCGGGCCGACAGCCGCGATGCGTGTGCCGCCGAGGTCGCGTAAGTCTTGGAACCGTTTGAAAAATATGTCGAAAAATGCGGTCACGCCGTTGGCACTGGTGAAGATGAGCCAGTCGTAGGAATTGATTTCCAGCAAAGCATCCACGATGGCCATTTTTTCCTGCGGCTCGGTGATTTTGATGGTCGGCACTTCCAGAACATCCGCGCCCAATTCCGCGAGGCGCACGGCAAAACTGCCAGCCTGCTCCGGACGGCGCGTGATGACAATGCGCTGACCGAACAACGGCAGTTTTTCAAACCAATTTAATTTTTCGCGCAACTTCACTACGTCGCCGACGATGATGATGGCCGGCGGTGAAAGTTTTTCCTTCTCCGCAAGTTTTGCAATGGTTGCCAGTGTGCCGGCGATGGATTTTTGCCGGCCGGTGGTGCCGCGGTGCACGATAGCGACCGGCATATCGGGATTCATGCCGTGCGAGATGAGGGACTTCGTCCAGTCCGCGAGATTGTCCATGCCCATCAAGACAACTTTCGTGCCGGGAATTTTGGCGATCTGTTCGTAGCGCAGCGCAGTGGGCGCGTCGGCTGAATCGCTGTGGCCGGTGAAAACGGTGAAGCTGGAGCAATGGGCGCGGTGCGTGAGGGGGATACCGGCGTAGTTCGCCGCCGCCACTACCGAAGAAACCCCGGGCACGACCTCAAATGGAATGTTTTCCACCGCGAGTTGCTCAGCTTCCTCGCCGCCGCGACCGAAGATGAACGGATCTCCACCCTTGAGGCGCACGACGGTTTTGCCTTCGCGGGCGCGCGTGAGCATGAGGTCTGTGAGCTGTTCCTGCGAGAGACCACCGTCGCGTTTGTGATTGCCGCGCGTGATGACTTCGGCGGTCGTCGGTGCCAGCCGGAGCAATTCGGGATTCACCAGCACATCGCAGATGACGACTTCCGCAACGCGAAGCAATTCCGCGCCCCGCAACGTGAGCAGGCCGGCGTCGCCCGGCCCGGCCCCCACCAAATAGACGATCCCTTTGGATTTCATGCGGCAAGTCTAGCGGAGAGTCCCGCCGACGAAAAGGCGAAGCCGCATTTTGTTTGCGGACTTTGCGCTTTGAAGTCGTGCCGCCGCCGCGTATAAATTTGCGCGTGCCGCAATCAGATTTAGCTCCCATCAATGCCGCGACGCGCCTGTGCGCGGTGCTGGGTTCGCCCATCCGGCATTCTGCGTCGCCGGCGATGCACAATGCGGCATACGCTGCACTTGGCCTGAACTGGCGCTATCTTGCCTTTGAAGTGGATCCGAAAAATCTCCGCGCAGCGATTGAGGGCGCGCGGACGATGAACTTCGCCGGTCTCAATCTGACCGTGCCGCACAAGCTGCTCGCCGTGGACATGGTGGATGAACTGGATGCCTCGGCCAAAACCTGGGGTGCGGTGAATACAATCAAATTTGAAAATGGCCGCGCCATCGGTTTCAACACGGATGCCGATGCGATTGTCACTTCGCTCCGGCAGGATTTGAAAGTGGAACTGCGCGGCGTAAAAGTATTGTTGCTCGGCGCTGGCGGTGCCGGACGCACGGCGGCTTTGAAGATAGGAGCAGAAAAGGTCGCAGAACTTTTTCTGGTCAACCGCACGGCGAGCAAGGCGGAAGCAATCGCCGGTGAAGTCAAAAAACAATTTCCCTCCGTGAAAGTTTTCGTCGGTTATCCGCAGGGTGAAATCGATTTGCTGCTGAACGCGACGTCGCTCGGTTTGAAACCGGAGGACGGTTCACCAATGGATGAAAAACAATTTTCGCTGAAACAAGCCCGCGCCGTTTACGACATGATCTACAAACCGGCGGAGACGAAATTGCTCGCCGCCGCGAAAGCCGCTGGATGCCGGACGGCCAATGGCATTGGCATGTTGGTGCAGCAGGGCGCGAAGGCGTTTGAGATCTGGACGGGCCAGTCCGCGCCGGTCGCCGTGATGCGGCGAGCGGTGGAAGGGAGTGTTTATGGGGTTTGACACCGTGTTCGACCCGCACAACTGGGAAGCGGTGCCGTTTCATTTCTGGTCGCTGGTTTTTTTTGCTTTTGGCTGCATCGTGGGTAGTTTTCTGAACGTCTGCATCTACCGGATGCCGCTGGACTTGAGCGTGGTCTCGCCGCCGTCGCATTGTCCGCACTGCAAATACTCGATTCCCTTCTACCTCAACGTGCCGCTGCTGACGTGGCTCTCGCTGCGCGGCAAATGCAAAAACTGCGGCGCGCCAATCTCACCGCGCTACTTCGTGGTGGAACTGCTCACGGGTCTGGCGTTCTTTGTGTGCTGGCTGGCGTTTGGGGCGTCGTCGCCGTGGATTGCATTGGTCTATTGTCTTTTTCTCGCCGGGCTGATCGTGGCGACGTTCATCGACTTCGAGCATTTCATCATCCCGGATGAAATCACGCTTGGCGGTGCGGTGGCCGGTTTTGTGCTTTCCTTTTTTTTGCCGCAACTCCATGACGTCAAATCTGTCGGGCTGGGGATGGGGCGGGCTGTCGTGGGCATTCTGGTCGGCGGCGGCATGGTCTATGCCGTGCTGCGCCTGGGAAAGTTGTTGTTTGGCCGACAAAAGGTGAATCTCGCCGGCGAAACAAAAATTGTGTTCACCGAAACGGCGTTGTGCCTGCCGAGTCAGGAGATTCCCTACGAAGAAATTTTCTACCGCAAATCGGATGTCATCGTGTTGGAGGCAAGCATCGTCGAACTCGTGGATCGTGGTTATCGTGATGTAAAATTGCGTCTATCACCACATCGACTGAAAATCGGCGAGGAGGAGATCGATCCCGAAACCGTGGCGCATCTCGAAGCGGTCTGCTCCGAACTCGTGCTGCCGCGCGAAGCGATGGGTCTGGGCGACGTGAAATTCATGGCAGCCATCGGTGCGTTCATCGGCTGGCAGGGCGCGGTTTTTTCGCTCATGGCCAGTTCGGTCATCGGCTCCATCGTCGGTATCGCGCTGATTCTGCTGCGCAAGCGAGAGTGGTCGTCGCGGATGCCTTATGGTCCTTACATCGCGCTGGCGGCAGTCATCTGGATTTTCGGCGGCAAAAATCTTTTTGCTGCGCTCTTCCACTGATTCTTAAATCGCGAAGTCGGAATACTCCGGCTTGCACGCCTCCAGCGGCGGCGCGAGCATCCCGGCACCGACGGTAAGGTTCGTGCCTTGCTCAATCAAAATGAACGATCCGGTCAAGCGATTGGTGGCGTAACCGTCAAACACCAGCGGCTTGGCGGTGCGAATTTTTATCGCGCCGATGTCGTTCATCGCGAGCGTGCCAGCGGCCTCGACGGTTTCGAGCGTGTCGAAGTTGATTTTGTTTTCCACGGCGGTCACGACGGCTTGCACGGTCTGCGTGGTGTGCTTGAGGAAATATTTTTTGCCCGTTTGCAGCGGACGCGGATTCATCCAGCAGACGCGCGCGGAAAGTTCGCTGCTGCGGCCGGGCAAATTTTCCAGGCCGACAATCATGTCGCCGCGGCTGATATCAATGTCGTGTTCCAGACAGAGCGTGGCCGACTGCGGGCAGAACGCCTCGGCGAGCGAACCGTCGTAGGTCCAGATGTCCTTGACGGTGGTCTTGATGCCGGCGGGTAGCACGACGACTTGCTGGCCCTTGCGCACGACGCCGCTGGCAATCTGTCCGCTGAGGCCGCGAAAATCGTGGAGCGAATGGTCGGTGGGATTGTTCGGGCGGTTGACCCATTGCACCGGAAAGCGGAACGCGCCGTAGTTCCAGTCGCTGGCGATGTGCACGGTCTCCAAATGCCCCAGTAGCGTCGGCCCCTCATACCACGGCGTGTGTTTCGAGAAGTCAACGACGTTGTCGCCGTTGAGCGCGCTCACCGGCAGGAATTTCACGTCGCGGAAGCCGCCGAGCTTCGGCAGAAAACCCTCGATCTCGCTGCGGATTTCCTGAAAGCGCTCCTCCTTCCACTCCACCAGATCCATCTTGTTCACCGCAATAACGAGATGCGGAATGCCCAGCAGCGTGGCGATGTAAGTGTGCCGGCGCGTCTGTTCGATGACGCCGAGCCGCGCGTCCACGAGCACGATGGAAAGGTTCGCCGACGAAGCGCCCGTGACCATGTTGCGGGTGTATTGCACGTGGCCCGGCGTGTCGGCGACGATGAACTTGCGCTTGGGCGTGGCGAAATAGCGGTAAGCCACGTCAATCGTGATACCCTGCTCGCGTTCGGCGCGGAGGCCGTCGGTGAGGTTGGCCAAATTAATCTGGCCGCCACCGGTGATGTCGGCGGATTTTTCCAGCGCCTCGACCTGGTCTTCCATAAGCGACTTGGAATCGTAAAGCAGCCGGCCGATGAGCGTGGACTTGCCGTCGTCAACAGACCCGCAGGTGTTGAAGCGGAGCAATTCAATCGGATGAGAGTGAGTGGACATGGGAAATCAAAAGTATCCGGCTTTTTTGCGGTCTTCCATCGCTGCTTCTGAAGCCTTGTCGTCGGCGCGAGTTCCGCGTTCGGTCACGCGCGCGGCGCTGACCTCGCCGATGATGTCGTCAATCGTCTCCGTCTTGGATTCAATCATGCCGGTGCTGATCATGTCGGCGATGGTGCGGACGCGGCAGATCATTTTTTTGACGGTGTCATTCGGCTTCGGGCGCGCGCCGGCGTAAGGATCGGGCTTGGTCGCATCCGTGTGGGGCGGCGGCACTGGCAGCCACTGGCCGCCTTTGCGATAACATTCGCGCTCGTGGCTGAAATAGATGTTCGGCACTTCGAGCTTTTCCTTTTTGATGTATTCCCACACGTCCATTTCCGTCCAGTTGGAGAGCGGGAACACGCGCATGTTTTCGCCGGGATTCACGCGGGCGTTGTAAAGGTTCCAGATTTCCGGCCGCTGGTTCTTCGGATCCCATTGCCCGAACGAATCGCGGAAGCTGAAGAAACGTTCCTTGGCGCGGGCCTTTTCCTCGTCGCGCCTCGCGCCGCCGATGGCGCAGTCGAATTGAAATTCCTCGATGGCCGCAAGCAGCACGGGAATCTGCAGTTGGTTGCGGCTGACCTGACCCGGCGTCGGATGCGCGATGCCCTTGGCAAACGCCTCATCCACCGTGCGGACGATGAGCTTCGCGCCGAGTTCCTTCGCGCGGCGGTCGCGGAACTCGATGAGTTCCGGAAATTCGTGGCCGGTTTCGACATTGAGGAACGGCATCGGGATGTCGGACGGGCGGAACGCCTTTTCCGCGAGGCGCAAAAGGCAGATGGAGTCCTTGCCGCCGGAAAAGAGCAGGGCGGGGCGCTCAAACTCGGCGGCGACTTCGCGCATGACGTGAATCGCTTCCGTTTCCAGATACTGCAAATGGTCGAGATGGTAACTGCTCATGTTGAAATTCTGATTAAGCGTTGACCGCTTTGCCGCCCCACGCGGCATGCAATCCGCATTCGCGCTTCTCGTCCGCCTTGGCCGGGTCAAAATAATCCCACTCGTTAGGCAGGTTGTGCTGCTTCAAATAATTTTCCATGTCCGCATCGCTCCAATAAAACAGCGGGCTAACCTTGAGGGAATTGAAATTCTTGTCCTCGCTCACGATGTCGAGACCGGCGCGATTCGGGTTTTGCACCTTGCGGAGGGCCGTGAGCCAGACGGTCGGCACGAGTTCCTTCATACCGCGCTGGAACGGCTCCAGTTTCATCGCGGTGCTGAACGCCTTGATGCGCTCCTCGTTTTCCGGCGACGGTTCCGGCATGCCGCCGAACGCCGCATCATAATGCGCCGCTGTCATCTTGGGGATATAGGCCTTGATGTTCAGTTTGAGCATTTTTTTGACCTGCTCGGCGTGGCGATACGTTGCCGGACGATTGTAGCCGTGGTCCACCCACAGCACGGGAATGTCCGGCTGCACCTGTGTGACGAGATGCAGGATGACCGCTTCATACGGACGGAAATTCGTCGAGACGATGGCGCGACCGTTCGCCTGCGCAATCGCCCAGCGGATGATTTCCAGCGGCGATTTGGCGCGCAGCTCGGCGTTCGCCTGCGTGATTTGTGCGGGAGTCATGCTTAATTCTTGGCGAGCTGTTCGTTTAAAAGCACGCGGTCGCACCAGTCGCCGAAGCGCTCGCCGGCGTTGCGTTCTTTCGCGAAGCGCGCGAACACCGGCTGCAATTCCTTTTCGAGGTCGGCGTCTTTGAGCGTTTCTTTCCAGACGCGGTTGAGCCGCGTGCCGGCGATGCTACCGCCGAGCCAGACCTGATAACGGCCCGGCGCTTTGCCGACGAAACCGATTTCCGCCGCGTAAGGCCGCGCGCAGCCGTTCGGGCAACCGGTCGAGCGGATGGTGATCTCCTCGTTGCCGAGGCCAAGGTCGCCAGCGAGCTTCTCGATGCGGTCAATGATGCCGGGCAGCGCGCGTTCGGATTCGGCGAGCGCGAGGCCGCAGGTCGGCAGCGCGGGGCAGGCCATCGAGGACGCGTGCCAAACCGTGGCCTGATTTTCCACCGGAATCTTGTGCGCGGCGAACACGGCGTTGATGCCGGCCTTGTCTGCGTCGCTGACGTTCGCGAGCACGACGTTTTGGTTCGTGGTCAGGCGGAATTCGATGTTCGGAAACTTCTCCGCGATTTCGCGCAGAGCGATTTTCTTTTCGTTCTTCACGCGACCGTTTTCGACGAACAGCGAGAAGAAGTTTTTTCCGTCCACGCCCTTGTGCCAGCCGAGGATGTCGGTCGTGGTAGTGAACTTGACCGGCTTCGGCGGCGCGAGCTTGATGCCGGCGCGTTTCTCGACTTCGGTGCGCGTCCAATCCGCGCCGCGCTCTTCGACTACGTATTTGAGCCGCGCGTGCTTGCGGTCGGTGCGGTCGCCAAAATCGCGGTGAATCGTCAGCACGGCCTTCGCGACGTCCACCAATTTATCCGGCGTGAAAAAACCGAGTTCGCTGCCGAGGCGCGGATACGTCTGCTTGTTGCCGTGCGAACGGCCCATGCCGCCGCCGACCACGAGATTGTAGCCGAGCAATTCGTCGTTTTCCACCACGGCGATGAGGCCGAGGCAGTTCGTGTAAACGTCCGTGTCATTCACCGGCGGAATGGCGAAGGCGACTTTGAATTTGCGCGGCAAATAAGTTTTACCGTAAAGCGGATCCTCGAACGCCTGATTGAACGGGTCATCGGTCTTGAGCTGGAAGCCGTCAATCCAGATCGCGTAATACGCTCGCGTCTGCGGCGTGAGCGCGTCGGCCACGCGCACGCAATCGCGATACACCGCCTCGCGCGCTTTCGTGTAAGCGGGAATCGGCGGCGCGAGCACGTTGCGGTTCACGTCGCCGCACGCGGCGAGTGTCGAGAGCAGCGACTCGTTGATTTTCTTGATGACGAGCCGGAGGTTCGCCTTGACGATGCCGTGAAACTGGATGCTCTGACGCGTGGTGATGCGCAGCGTGTTGTTCGCGTAAAGCCAGGCGAGCTCGTCGAACACCTGCCATTGCTTCGGCGTCATCACGCCGCCGGGAATGCGGCCGCGCACCATCATGATAAATTTTTTATTGCCGTCGGTGCGCTGGTCGCGGTCGTCCTGCTGGTAGCAGCCGTGAAATTTCAGGAACTGGTTGTCGTCGCCGGAAAACGAGACGGCGGCGGGATTGGCGAGCGTGGCGGCGATGGTGCCGGCCAGCGTCGGAATCGCCGCCTTGATCTCTTCGTTGTGGGTCAGTTGACCGGGTGCTTCACTCATAAGCGAAAAATTATGATAACTTGCCTTGCTGCACTGTTCAAGCGCGGCTTAAAGTGGACTTCTTCACCCGCAGAAAAACAGTCTAGCTGGCCGGCGCGAATTTTTGAAGCCATTTCGTCAGGCCGAACAGCGCAAGAAAAATCACCGCGCCCGGCCAGAAGTCGATTTGTGGCGCAACGGCGAGCCAGTCCACCAAGACGATGCCAGCGATGAGATTGGCCGCGATGATGGCGGCGTTGCCGGTGCCGGAGATGATTGTTCGCATGCTCCAGACCATCCAGGCCGCAAAGACAACTCCCATCCAGAGTGCGCGCAGCCGGAAGCTGCTGGCGTTCATCGCGAACGCCAGCACGATGGGAGTGGTTAACAAAACCAGCGGCCAGCGTGGTAGAGTCGTCCGGAAATTTTCCCGTTGCGCAATGAAGCTTAGCCCGGTGACGTAAAGTGCCAGCGCCATGCCGCAAAAAATTGGCCAGCCATTCAAGCCGCCGACACCGGCTGCCCCAGCGATGACGTAGATCCAGAACCGGCAAGCACCCACGAGCCAGGGGGAGGCGGTAAAGATTTTGTGCGAAAAATTGTAGAGCAAGATGCACAGCGCCAGCAGAATCGCGGCGCCCGCTGACAACTGACTGCAAAACAAAAGCAGAAAAACTCCCGCGCCAAGCTGGCCAAAGCCGAGCCGCCAGACCATCTGGATGGAAATTTTCCCCGACGGAATCGGGCGTTCTGGCCGGCGTTGTCGGTCAAAGTCCACATCAAAGGCGTCGTTCAAAAACATGCCGCCGGTATAAAGAACACTGGTGCCGAGCAGGAGGAACGGCAGTTTCCAGAAGTTTCCGCCGCCGCCGAGCCACCAACCGGCGAGGCAGTTCGACCATACCGTCGGCAAAGTTGAAATGCGCCCAAGACGGAGCAGCGTGCGCAGTTGAACGGCGGAATCCATTTCAACAAGGAAAGCAGGAAAGCGGGAAAAAGAAAATGCCGGAAAATGAGCAAGCCTGCCGCTGGTGTGTTGACGTGTGCTGGAGTCGGCTTGGGTGCGCGGTGAAAAACGGCGTGTCTTGCCTGTCCTACCGGTTTTTCAAAGTGCAAACGGCGTTGACACCATTCAACGCGCGGTTTAGTCTTTGAAAAAAGAAAAACCATGTTACTCCGCATTAGTTTAATTGTGGCCATATTGGCCGGTTTGGGTGCCGGTGTGGTTTCTTATCTGGAAGTGTCCGACAAGATTCCCGCCCTCACCAAGCAGCGTGATTCCGAACACACTGGCAAGGTCACGGCGCTGGCCGACCTGTCCAAGACCAAGACCGAACTGGCCAAGACCAAGAGCGACTTGGCGCAGACCCAGCAGGATTTGGCTGACACCAAGAGCGATCGCGACAAAGCGGTCGCGCGTGCAGAAACCCAAAGCAAGCGGGCGGATGAACTGGCCGACAAGCTGGCCAAAGCCACGCAGGAACGTGACGACATCCAGACCCAGCTCACCGCTTACAAAGCCACCGATTTGACTCCCGAGCAGGTCGCCAAACTCAGCAAGACCTTGAAAGATACCGAACTGCAGATTGCCGCCATCACGGAAGAGAAGGCGGTCATCCTCCGGAAACTTGCCGCCACCAAGGCGGAACTTGCCAAGTTCATCGGGCCGGATACCGACATCAAGCTCCGCGCCGATCTCAAGGGCAAGATCATTGTGGTTGATCCCAAATGGGATTTTGTCGTGCTCGACATCGGGGAAGATCAGGGAGCCATTCAGGACGGCGAGTTGCTCGTCAGCCGTGACGGCAAGCTTGTCGCCAAGGTTGTTCTCCGCAGCGTGCAGAAAGATCGCAGTGTGGCCAATATCCTGCCCGGCTGGAAATTGGGCGAGCTGATTGAAGGCGATCTGGTCACGCCCGCGCATCCGGCTTCGTGAAATGAAAGTCCGCTTCGCAAAATCACTGCTCTTGCTGGCCTTGCTGGCGATGGTCGGAGGACTTTGCGGATGCGCCAGCACGGAACCTGAAAACGCCTCGTCCCGCCCGTGGAATTCTTCGGAAGGCTGGGAGGGTGGTATGCTCGGTGGGATGAATTACCAGCACCGTTAATTTTTTCGTTTCACACCCTTCGCCGGCGTGAAAATGAAATCTACCTTCGCGTCGTGGGCTTCAACGGGAATTTTTTCAAACAGTTGGAAATTGTGGCAAACGCCGCATTTGATGCCGCTTGCTTTGACTAAAATCCGGTCGTAAAAACCCCGGCCGCGACCGAGCCGATTGCCAGCCAAATCAAACGCCATGCCCGGCACGAGAATCAGATCGAATTTGTTCAAGGGAATTTCCGTGCAGCTCGCCGCTGGTTCGCGAACGCCGAATTTACCGGTGACGACGTCCGTCGCCAGATTTTTCAAGAGCTTTGCGCCGTAGGTTTTTTTGTCCGCGTCAAAAAAGGGCAGGGCGCAATTCGTGCCAGTGGCCAGCGCGAGTTCCAGCATCGGCCAGACATCCAGTTCATCTGGCAGCGGTGCGAAAAACAAAATTGTGTGCGCGCTGGGAATCTGCGCCTGCAACCGCTCGCGCAGTTCGATGGATTCCACCGCCCGCACCGCTTCGGAAATTTTTTCCAGTCGCGCACGGATTTTCTGGCGCAGGTCGGTTTTGGAATTGGCGATGGCAGAAATCATTTTTAGCCACAAATTGAACACGGATTCATAGAAACAAATTTTTCTGTGGAAAAACTTCTTACAACTTTTTTAATTTCTTTTCAGTCAACTCAAGAATTTTCAAAGCCGAAGGAATTAAATCAGCGTCATTTTCGAACGGTTCTAAAAGGCGTTTTGCTTCGGCATATTTACTAGCATGAAATGCAGTCGAAGCGCGAACAACAGCGCGCTCACGGTCTCGTCGTCTTTGTTCTTCTTTTGCAAATAACATTCGCTTCCCGCGCAAAACGAGTGCTCGGTCAATAATATCAGGTTGAGGTTTCCCTAAAATGCTCCAGTGTTGTTTTATGCCGGTTGTAAGCTCGTCAATTACGCTCACCATGAAATCCGGCTTGAGCACCCAGGCTTCACCCGAAACATCGTGCGGATCAGAAACTCCAGCCGCCATCAGCAATTCCCAAGGTGCAAACCTATCTTTGATGCCGGCATAAAATAACATCGTCTCAATTAGAAATTCGCGGTCGCCATAACAAATTTCAAATGTGGCGTCTTTTACAATGAACCGATTTATCCACCAAAAAAATCGCCCGTCCAATTCTTTGTGGCTTATTGATTTTAAGGTGGATGGCGCAGGCCAAGAATCGTGGCATGACTCACCGATAAGATGTTGCGCACCAAGCGACGCAAAGAACGGCTGAATTTTTTCAGCGATTTCCGCATCCAAAACGCCGAGCAAATTGGGTGTGTTGGTGGCCATACGCGTGCAATTTAGTTTTGCTTTTCCAATCTGTGTTTCATCCGTGGCTATTTCTGTTTTTTCGTTTCCGCAAATTGTTTCCGCCAGTTGGCGAGGCGTTCCTTGATTTTCTTTTCCACGCCTTGTTCGGTCGGTTCGTAAAAGGTTTTGTCCACGCCCAGATATTCCTGCGCCACAAAATGTTCCGGGCCGTCGTGCGCGTATTGGTAGCCGGTGCCGTGGCCGAGGCGTTTCGCGCCGGCGTAGCTGCCGTCGCGCAGATGTTCGGGCACGGGCAGCGTGCGGCCGGAACGCACGTCGTCCAGCGCGGCGTCAATGGCCTGGTAGGCGGAGTTGCTCTTGTGAGCGGTGGCGATGTAAATGGTCGCCTCGGCCAGCGGAATCCGCGCCTCCGGCCAGCCGACAAATTCGGACGCAGCGAGGCAGGCGTTCGCGAGCACGAGCGCCATCGGGTCGGCGAGGCCGACGTCTTCCGCCGCGCAAATGACGATGCGCCGCGCGATGAAGCGCGGGTCTTCGCCGGCGTGGATCATCTTCGCGAGCCAGTAAAGCGCGGCGTCGGGATCGCTGCCGCGCATGGATTTGATGAACGCGGAAATGGTGTCGTAATGCGCGTCGCCATCGCCATCATAGACGACGGCTTTTTTCTGGATGCTCTGCTCGGCGACGGCGAGCGTGATGCGAATGATTCCATCCGCATCCGGCGCAGTCGTGAGCGCGGCGATTTCCAGTGAGTTGAGCGCCTTGCGCGCGTCGCCGTTGGCGATTTTGGCGAGATGGCGCAAGGCATTTTCCTCGGCAGAAATTTTCAGATAACCGAGACCGCGCTCCTCATCTTTCAAAGCGCGTTGCAGCAGCAAAAATAAATCGTCCTCGGTCAACGGGCGCAGTTCAAAAATCTGCGAGCGCGAGACGAGCGGCGAGTTGACGAAAAAAAACGGATTGTGCGTGGTCGCGCCGATGAGTTTGATGACGCCGCTCTCGACATCCGGCAGCAAAACATCCTGCTGCGATTTATTGAAGCGGTGGATTTCGTCAATGAAGAGAATCGTGGATGCGCCGGTGTTTTCCAGCCGGTTGGCGGCGGCGGACAGGACGCGCCGCATGTCGGCGACGTTCGATTCCACGCCGCTCAATCTTTCAAATTTTGATTTGGTCTGGCGCGCGATGATTTGGGCGAGCGATGTTTTTCCCGTTCCGGGCGGGCCGTAGAAAATCAGCGATTGGATTCTGTCCGCCTCAATCGCGCGGCGGAGAAGCTGGCCTTGGCCGAGGATGTGTGTCTGCCCGGCGTATTCGTCGAGTGTGCGCGGGCGCATACGCGCGGCGAGTGGTCGGTTGCGGAAGGTTTCCGGTGCGGGCGTGGATTTTTCTTCCGGCAAATCCTTTGCCGGCTGGGAAAACAGTTCGTCGCGCGCCATGAATGGAAGGTAGCAGTTGAAGTTACCGGTCGAAAATAAAAAAGCCCGCAACGGGTGGCGGGCTTTGATTGCCGGGTTGCCGAAGCAGTCCGGTAATCTTGAAAGAACCCCCGCCATTGCCGTGTCCAACTCGATCCTTCGGACATATGTTGCCATATGTGGGACTCGCCCGATGGCTTACAACTTTCGGACGCAATGCCGACGTGTTGGCCACCGTCTGCGGCTCATCCCGAGTTCGTTTTATTTACGGTCCAAGGACTGTTGCGAATCACGCACAGGGCAGGGAAATTAATTTTACCAAAGAGCAAACTTTCTGGAACCAACTTCCACCTCCGGCCGGTTTTTCTCAAGCGAAATATCAAAAAATATTTTCGGCTTTTTTCATCCCGCACTTGCGTTTCAACGGGCGGAGCCGTTTAATTGAAATTCAACCTTCGATCGCCTGCGCAGTTTTACTTTCCACCGGCCTGACCGTCCAAGGTTCTGCGGATGATTTCCGCGATGGCTTCCGGTTTGAACGGTTTGCGGATGAAGTTGACGCCTTCGTTGAGCACGGCGTGGCGGCTGTCCACGGTTCCGGTGTAGCCGCTGGTGTAAACGACCTTGAGGGCCGGCTTGTCGGCCTTCAACTGGCTGGCCAGTTCGATGCCGTTCATGTTTTCCGGCATGATGATGTCGGTCAGCAGGAGTTGGATCTGATCGCGTTGATTGCTCCAGACTTTCAATGCAGCGGGGCCGGACTCGGCTTCCAACACGGTGTAGCCGCAGCGTTGCAACAGGTCGCTGACAAACGTGCGCAGGGGGAACTCGTCTTCGACCAGCAGGATGGTCTCATCGCCCCACGGCAGCACTGGCCGGGGCGGGGTTGATACTTTGGCCTTCTCAGCCTCGGGGACAACCGGGAAATAGACATTGAAAGTTGAACCTTTGCCGGGATCGCTCTGCACGGTGATGTCGCCGCGGTGCTGTTGCACGATGCCATAAACCGTTGCGAGGCCGAGGCCGGTGCCCTTGCCGACTTCCTTCGTGGTGAAAAACGGTTCAAAGATGCGCGGTAGAATTTCTGGCGGGATCCCGCAACCTGTGTCGGTGATGGACAGGCAGACGTAAGGTTGGGACGCCTTTCCCCCGGTGGCGGGTGAGAAGTTTTCCAATTTGGTGCGGATCGTCAGCTTACCGCCGTTGGGCATGGCGTCGCGCGAGTTGACTGCGAGGTTGAGGATGATCTGCTCGACCATGCCGACATCCGCATGAACCAGCGGCAGCATCGGTGAATACTCCGAGCGGAGCGCGATGTCCTCGCCGAGGATGCGCTGGAGCATCTTCGTCATCTGCGCCACGGTTTCGTTCAAGTCCAGATTGACCAGCTGCATCTGCTGCTTGCGGGCGAACATGAGCAACTGGCGGGTGAGGCCCGCAGCGCGTTCAGCGGCGCGGGCGATCTGATTCGCGCTGTCGCGGATTTCAGCGGGTTGCAGGTCGAGTCCCTGCAAAAGCGCGGCATTGCCCTGGATGACGGTAAGAATATTGTTGAAGTCGTGTGCGATGCCGCCGGACAACTGGCCCACCGCTTCCATTTTTTGCGACTGCCGCAACTGGGTTTCAAGATTTTGCCGTTCCTTCTCGGTGCGGATTTTATCAGTGATGTCCGTTACGATGGAAAGACAGCCGCAAATTTTTCCAGCATTGTCGCGCCAGGGTGTGTTCCGCCATTCACAGGTCAGGCGGCGGCCGTCCTTGGTGAGGTTTTCATTGATGGAGTGGCTGGCCATGTTGCCGGTCTGGATGATTTCCTCCCAGATTTTATCCACATGAGGCTGGGCTTCCGGCGGCACAACCAGCTTGTAGGCGTGCTGGCCGATGGCTTCGCCGGCGCTCCAGCCGAACATTTGCTCGGCGGCGGGATTCCATTCCGTCACGCAAAAATTATTATCAAACGCGATGAATGCCAGCGGCATCCGGTTCATGTAGAACTGGGTGCGTTCGTTGGCCTGCCTTAATTTTTCGCTCGTCAGCCGGCTCTCGGTGATATCAATCATGATACCCTGAGTGCCTAAAATATTTTTACCGCTGTCAAATACCGGCGACTTGAGCACCTCGAAGAATTTTGTTTCACCCGCCGGAGTGATATATTGCTCGTTCAGATGAATGGTTTCGCCGGTTCGCATCATGGTTTTGTGATGCTCAAATCCCAGCAGGGAATAATTTAATTCGCTGGCGTTCACCAGTGCGCCTCTGGTGTGGGCCATCTGCAGTTTGTATTCAGCCACTTCCTTGGCGTTGCGCCCGATGATCTCATCCGGCTTGAGATGTTCGAGCTCGCAGAATTTGGAATTCACAAACACGAACCGTCCTTCGGCGTCCTTGCGGAACACACAGGCCGGCATTTGTTCGACCAGCGAAGAATACAGCGCCTGGCTGGTGGCCAGCGCCTCGATGTTTCTTTTCTTTTCGGTGATGTCTTGCTTGATGGCGATGAAATGTGAAATCTGATTTTTTGCATCCAGCAGCGGCGTGATGGTCATTTCCTCCAGATAGAGTTCGCCGTCCTTGCGCCGGTTGGTCAATTCACCGTGCCAGACCTTGCCGGCCAGAATGGTTTTCCACATGCCGGCGAAGAATTCCTTGCTTTGCTCGCCGGACCTGATCAGTTCGCGCGGATTTTTGCCGAGATATTCTTGGGCGGCATAACCGGTGTTTTTACGGAACGCCGCGTTCGCCCACTCGATGTTGCCGTTCGGGTCGGTGATGAGGATGGCGTTGGCCGCCGTCTCCAGTGCAATGCTTTGCAAGCGTATGGAAACTTCGGCCCGCTCCCGTTCGGTGACATCGCGAAAGCTCCACACGCGGCCGATGACTTTTTCGCCCAACCGTTGAGGGCGTGAGACCCGTTCAAATATCCGTCCGTCCTTGAATTGAATTATTTCGTAGGATTCTTCTTCCGGCTGCTGGTAAAGCTCCCGAACGCGGCGGAGAAAGGCTTCTGGCTCCGTGAGTTGATCCAGCACCATTTTCAACAAAGCCTCGTCATGGTCTTGAGTCACAAGTTTGGCCGGGATGCGCCACATCTCGAGAAACTGATTGTTAAAGGTCGTCACTTTGCCTTGAAGATCCACCACCAACATGCCGCTGGAGCTGGATTCAATCGTGGCGCGCAGCAGCGAGATGGATTGCGCCAATTGATCTTCGTATTCCTTGCGTCCGCTGAGGTTGCGCGTCGTGGCGGCGAACATTTGTTGTCCCTGCACTTCGTAGCGCGTCACGTTGATTTCCACCGGGAAGGTCGTGCCATTCTTGCGCCGGTGACGGCCACGCACGATTTGTGAATCGCCCAAGGGCAGTTTCTGCCAGATTTGACTGGCATCCTCCTGCTTCACGCTTTGCTCAAAGTCGGACACCTTCATCTGCAACAATTCTTTCCGCGTGTATCCCAGACTTTCGCAGGCACTGCGGTTCACATCTAACAGTCGCCCTTCGGCGTCATGGACAAAAATCGCATCAGATGCCCGATCCACCAACGTGCGGAAGCGTTCCTCGCTTTCGCGCAGTTGTTTTTCATCGCGATCTTTCTCGATAGCCGTGGCGGCGGTGTGGGTCACCAATTCAATCACCCGCACGGCGTCATCGTTCGGCAGTCCCACTGTCCGATGATAAATGGCAAACGTGCCCAACACTTTTTTCTGTTCGTCTAGAATGGGTGTGGACCAGCAGGCGCGGAGTCCGTGCGGCAGTGCCAGATGTTTGAAATCCGTCCACAATGGATCGCGGGAAATGTCGCTGACGAATACCGGCGATCCGCGAAAGGCCGCCGTGCCACAACTGCCGACCTTTGGGCCGATGGTCGCTCCATCAATCGCTTGGCAATAAACTTCCGGCAGTGAGGGGGCGGCTCCGTGCCGCAACTGGGCTCCGTCCAGCAGAAGGATGGAGACGATCATTTCCGGCGATTGCGATTCGATACCGCGCAGCAGTGCCTCCAGTGTTGATTTCAGCGGCTTGCCGCTCGCGATCATCTGCAAGATTTCCTGTTGCAGACGGGTTAGTTCATCAGCCCGTTTTAGCTCCGCGCTCTTTTTTGATTCCCGCTCTAATAAAAACCGTATGATGAGAAACAGCATGACGGACGAGAAGACTACAAAGGCCCCATCATCAATGGCCTCGACATGGCTCGCCACCCACTTGTCCTTGACTAATATTTTGAGCAGATGGTCGGAAAAATTAGACCACAACACCGCAACGAGGCCGTAAAGAATGCTCGCCCGTAACGCCACGGCGTTGGATTTCTGGCTCATGGAAATTGTAAGACGACCAAGTATGTTTCAACTTTAATGATTTTGCAACCGGTTCAATGTAAAACTTCCAACTCGCCTTGCCGACGGCGTTTCCGCTATGCTCTCCGCCCGTTTTCGCATGATGACCAGCACGCAAATCCGCCAGTCGTTCCTCGACTTTTTCAAGTCGAAGCAGCACACCATCGTCCCGTCGTCCTCGCTGATGCCGGACTCGCCGAATTTGCTGTTCACCAACGCCGGCATGAACCAGTTCGTGCCCATCTTCCTCGGCCAGACCAAATGTCCCTACGCGCCCGGTCGCGCGGCGGACACCCAGAAGTGCATCCGCGCCGGCGGCAAGCACAATGACCTCGACGACGTCGGCCTCGACACCTATCACCACACGTTTTTCGAGATGCTCGGCAACTGGAGCTTCGGCGATTATTTCAAGCAGGAAGCCATCGAATGGGCGTGGGAACTCGTCGTGACGATTTGGAAATTTCCGCCGCAACGCCTTTACGCCACCGTTTACAATCCCGACAAAACCAAAAACGATCCGAGCGAATTCGATCAGGAAGCGTGGGATTTCTGGGCGGAAAAATTCCGCTCCGTAGGCCTCGACCCCGCCGTCCACATCGTCAACGGCAACAAGAAAGACAATTTCTGGATGATGGGCGAAACCGGCCCGTGCGGCCCTTGCTCCGAACTCCACGTGGATTTGACGCCCGCCGGCGACACGCGTGGAAGCCTTGTGAACAAAGGCGATGCGCGCTGCATCGAAATCTGGAACCTCGTCTTCATCCAGTTCAACGCCAATCCCGACGGCACGTTCTCGCCGCTGCCCGCGAAGCACGTGGACACCGGCATGGGCTTCGAGCGCGCGACGAGCATCATTCAGGGCACGAAGAATTTTTCCGATTTCGCCAACGCCAAGATTTCCAACTACGAGACCGACATCTTCCGCCCCATCTTCGACGCCATCGAAAAATTGAGCGGCAAGAAATACGGCTCCACGCTGCCGAAAGCCGGCAGCACCGGCGACACCGAGCAGGAGAAGGTTGACGTCGCGTTCCGTGTCATTGCCGACCACATCCGCACGCTCTCGTTCGCCATCGCCGACGGCATCCAGCCCGGCAACAACGACCGCAACTACGTGTTGCGCCGCATCCTGCGCCGTGCCGTGCGTTACGGCCGCACGCTCGGCTTCAAGGAACCTTTCTTCTACAAACTCGTGGATGTCGTGGCCGAAAACTTTGGTGACGTGTTCCCCGAAATCCGCGCCAAGAAGAAACACGTTCAAGATGTCATCCGCATCGAGGAAGAAGCGTTTAACAAGACTTTGGATAATGGTATTGAACGTTTTGACGGCATGATTTCTGCGGTAAAACAATTGCAGCCTACTCTGGTCAACGGAATTCCTTCACCATCCAAGAAGCCTGTTGAATTTTCCGGCCAGTTTGCTTTTGTCCTTTATGACACTTACGGCTTTCCCCTTGACCTAACAGAATTGATGGCTCGCGAACATGGATATAATGTTGATAAGGCTGAGTTTGACTATTTGATGGAAGCGCAGCGCGCCCGCGCCCGCGCCGCGCAGAAGAAGGAAGTCATTTCGCTTTCGCAAATCGAGACCACCACGCCTACCAAGTTCGTCGGCTATGACGAATTGTCGGTTCAAGCCAAGGTCGTGGAAGTTGTTTCGCTCAAAGACAAGACCGCCGTCATCCTCGACACCAGCGCGTGCTACGCCGAGATGGGCGGCCAGGTCGGCGACACCGGCGAGTTGACCGGCAGCGGCCAGCTCTGGCGCGTGGTTAACACGCAGAAATCCGGCAACACCTTCCTGCACTTCGTCGAGGGCGGCGATGCTCCGGCCATCGGCGCCGGCGTCACGCTCGCCGTGGACAAATCCCGCCGCGATGCGATTCAACGCCATCACACGGTCACGCATTTGCTGCATTGGGCGTTGCACGAAGTCGCCAGCAAAGAGGCTTCGCAGAAAGGTTCCTTCGTCGGGCCGGACAAGTTGACTTTCGACTTCAATAGCGCGCCGCTCACGCCGCAGCAGGTCGCCGACATCGAGAAGCTCGTCAACGAACGCATCCTCGAAAACGCCGGCGTCTCGTGGATGGAAGTCCCACACGCCGACGTGAAAAATCGCAAGGATGTGATGCAATTCTTCGGCGACAAATACGGCGACACCGTCCGCGTCGTCCAAATCGGCGGCGGCGCTGGCAAGCTTGATGGTTATTCCATGGAACTTTGCGGCGGCACGCACACCCGCGCGACCGGCGAGATCGGTTTGTTCCGCATCGTCGGCGAAAGTGCCATTGCGGCAGGCGTCCGGCGCATTGAAGCCGTTGCCGGTTTGGAAGCTTATGGCGTGGCGAATGCGCAGTTGCAACTCATCCGCAGCATCGCGGGCAAAATCAATTCGCCGGTTCACGAGCTAGAAAAGAAAGTCGAAGCCTTGCTCGCGCATCAAAAAGAATTAGAGAAGTCGCTCAAGACTGCGCAGCAGCGCGAAGCCGCCGGCAGCGCGAAGGATCTGGTTGCGAAAGCGGAAACCATCAACGGCGTTCCCGCCATCATCGTCAATCTTGGCGCGAACGACGGCGACACCCTGCAGGCGATTGCCGACGCGTTGAAAGCGCAGTTTAAGGGCGTGGTCGTCCTCGGCGGCGCGTCGAACGGCGCGGTAACTTTGATCGCGTCGGTTTCCGCCGACTTCACCGCGAAAGTTCAGGCGGGAAAAATAATTCAGCAAATCGCACCGATTGTCGGCGGCAAGGGTGGCGGCAAACCCGACAACGCGCGCGGCGGCGGCAAGGACGCGGCGAAACTGGACGAGGCGTTGGCGAAGGCGAAAAGCCTGCTGGGCTGAAGTTTAGTGCGGCTCGATTTGTCGCAGCGCAACCAGCGGGTCAATCCGCGCGACGAGGAAGTGCGCCCAATAATTTTTCCAGCGCGCCAAGAAATTTTGCGACCGGCGAAATGCCTTCAGTTCAATCCGGCGGGAATGTTTCAGGGCTTCAGAAAAAACTTCCTTCGCGCCGGCCACGACAGCGGCTTCCGTGAAGCGAAGCATGAGTTCATAGTTCAATTTGAAGCTGCGCACGTCGAGGTTTGACGAGCCGGCAAAAATGTTTTCATCCACACGGTAGAGTTTTGCGTGGAGGATCTGCGGCTGGTATTCGTAAATCTCCACGCCGGCGCGCAGCAGGCGCGCATAATAGATCAGCCCGGCGGCGCGGGCCAGTGGCACATCGCACTGCGCCGGCAGAATCAGTCGCACGCGCCCGCCGCGCTTGACGATTTGGCGCAGGAGTTTCCGGAGTTTTCGGCTGGGTAAAAAATACGGGACGATGAAGTCTGCCGAATGGGCACGCGCCAGCCCCTGGTGCAGCGCGCGTTGAAAACTGCCCGCGCCGCGCCCCGGGTGGACGGCAAAGATTTGCGTTTCCTCCGTCCGGCGGCGAAAACGCCGGAACGCGCGCAGCCGCCGGAAGCGACCCTGTGCAAAGGCGGCGTTGGCAAAAGTCTGTTCAAATTCATCGGCGAGCAGGGCGGCAAGTTTGGCATATTCCATTTTCACCATCAGGTCAAACCAGCCCTGCGTGATGCCGTCGCCTTGGTGACAATCGCAAATGTTGGCTCCGCCCAGAAAGGTGGTCTGGCGGTCGCAGATAAGCAGCTTGCGATGGTAGCGCACGCCGAAGCGGGAGAAGCGCAGCGGATTGAAGAAACGGATTTCGCCGCCGGCGCTGATCAGTGGGTCAAAAAAACTTCGGGAAAGCATGAACGAACCATACGCATCGGCAAGCACGCGAACCTGCACACCGCGCTTGGCGGCCTGCGTCAGGGCGTCGAGAAATTGCCGGCCGATTTCATCGGCGGCGTAGATGTAAATCTCTAGTTCGATGCTGCGACGGGCGGCGGAAATGGCGGCCAGCATGGTGGGAAAAAATTTTCCGCCGCCGCAAAGCCATTGATGATTGGAAGAAACAGCCGCCACGGGGGCAGTGTAATGCCCGATCCTTGGCGGCGCAATTTATCCTGTGTTTACAGTCGCGCGATGAGGAGTTCGCGCTGGAAGACGAGTTCCTTGGGCAACTGGCTGTAGAGCTTCATGAACAATTCATCCTGCATCACGAGTTCGTGGTGCCATTCGGTCGTATTGATCATCATAGCCTCGGCGAATTTCTCGGCGGGCATTTCCTGTTCCAAGCCGCGCATGTCGAGGTCGGCGTATTCCGGCACCCAGCCGATGGCGGTCTCGGTGGCGTGCGCGCCCATCTGGCAGCGTTGGACGATCCATTTCAGCACGCGCATGTTGTCGCCGAAGCCGGGCCAGAGGAACTTGCCGTCGGCGTTTTTGCGGAACCAGTTCACGTGGAAAATGCGCGGCAGGTGCTTGACGTGACGGCGCATTTCGAGCCAGTGGGCAAAGTAATCGCCCATGTTGTAGCCGCAGAAGGGCAGCATGGCCATCGGGTCGCGGCGGACCTGGCCGATGGTGCCGGCGGCGGCGGCGGTCATTTCGGAACCGACCGTGGCGCCGAGGTAAACGCCGTGCACCCAGTTGAACGCCTGGAAGATCAGCGGCATGGTCGTGGCGCGGCGGCCACCGAAAACAATCGCGCTGATTTTCACGCCGGCGGGATTTTCCCAGTCGGGATCAATGATCGGACAATTTTTCGCGGGCGCGGTGAACCGGCTGTTCGGATGGCTGCTCAATTTATGTTTGCCGTCGGCATCGCGGGATTCGGGCGTCCAGTCGTGGCCCTTCCAGTCAATCAGATGCGCGGGCGGCGTCTTGGTCATGCCTTCCCACCACACGTCGCCTTCGTCCGTGAGCGCGACGTTGGTGAAGATCGTGTCGTGCTTGATGGAATCCATCGCCATCGGATTGCTGCCGTAGGAGGTGCCGGGCGCAACGCCGAAGAAGCCGGCTTCGGGATTGATGGCGTGCAGATGGCCGTCGGTGCCGGGCTTGATCCACGCGATGTCGTCGCCGATGCAGGTGACTTCCCAGCCTTCGTCCTTGAGCTGTTTCGGCGGGATGATCATCGCGAAATTCGTCTTGCCGCAGGCGCTGGGGAACGCGGCGGAGACGTAGGTCTTTTTGCCGGACGGATCCTTCACGCCGAGGATCAGCATGTGCTCGGCCATCCAGCCTTCGTCGCGGGCCATCGCCGAGGCGATGCGCAGGGCGAAACATTTTTTGCCGAGCAACGCGTTGCCGCCGTAGCCGGAGCCGAAGCTCATGATGAGCCGGTCCTCGGGAAAATGGGTGATGTAGGTATGCTCCGGATTGCACGGCCACGGCACATCCTTCGCGCCGGCCGCAAGCGGCACGCCGACGGAGTGGAGGCATTTCACGAACTCGCCGGTCTTGTCAATCTGCTCATACACCGCTGCGCCCATGCGCGTCATGATGCGCATGTTGGCGACGACGTAGGGACTGTCGGAAAGCTCGATGCCGTATTGCGCGATGGGCGAACCGACCGGGCCCATGCTGAACGGGATGACGTAGAGTGTGCGGCCCTTCATGCAGCCGGAGAAGAGGCCGTTCAGCTTGGCCTTCATGGCGACGGGCGATTCCCAATTGTTCGTCGGGCCGGCGTCTTTCGGTGATTTGGAGCAGATGAAGGTGCGCTGTTCCACGCGCGCCACGTCGCGCGGGTCGCTGCGGACGAGCAATGAATTCGGGCGGAGTTTTTCGTTGAGCCAGAGGCCGGCGCCGGATTGCACAATCAGGTTGCGCATCAGCTTGTCTTCGGCCTCAGAACCGTCGCACCAGTGGACATTTTTTGGCTGACACAGGGCAACTATTTGCTGCACCCAATCAATGATACTGCGGTTGGAAGTATTAGGTTTTGTATCGCTCATGGCTATGATGGTTTAATAATTGAAATCAACGCCGGATAAATTGCCCATGAACGCCGTTATTAGCCATAGCAAAAATTGGTAATTAATTTCCATTTTTGGCGAATGTTTCGGGTGCTGTTGCCGCCGGGGCGCTCAAGTCACGCGTTGCGGAAGGCGGTGGGCTGTGCTAGTCTGACCGCCTAAGATGTTTGATAATGATTCCAACCCGAAGGACGGCGGCGGCAAGAAAAAGCCGTCCGGCAACGGTTTCAACAACATTCCCACGGTCACATTACTGGCGTGGGCGGCCATCATCGCCGCGACGGTGGGGTTGTTCATGATGAAGAACCATTACACGGCCCCGGCCATTGTGCTGTCGCAGTCTGAATTTCTGACCAAGTTCCAATCGAATCAGATCGCGCATGCTACGATCAACTTCAATGCTCAATCATCGCCGTTGACGCCGATTGCCGGTGAATATCTTGAGACGGCGAAAGACGGCAAGCAGACCAAGGTGCCTTTCGTTTCACCGAATGCAATGCTCACGCAGAAGATGCTCGACCAGTTGTTGGTCTCCGACAAGATTGAAGCTGGCGCGCCGAACATCATGCTGACGAATTTCCTCTGGGGTATCGCGCCATTTCTGGTGCTCGGTCTGCTGTTCTGGTTTTTCTTCATCCGGCAGATCAAGGCGGCGGGCAAGGGTGCCTTGAGCTTTGGCAAGAGCAAGGCGCGGATGTTGGCGAAGGATCGCAACAAGACGACGTTCAAGGATGTTGCCGGGGTCGAGGAGGCGATGGAGGAAGTTTCTGAACTCGTCGAGTTCCTGAAGGATCCCAAAAAATTTCAGCGGCTTGGGGGGCGCATTCCCAAAGGCGTTTTGATGATCGGGCCGCCCGGCACCGGCAAGACGTTGCTCGCCAAAGCCATTGCCGGCGAGGCGGACGCCGCCTTCTTCAGCATCAGCGGGTCAGACTTCGTGGAAATGTTTGTTGGCGTTGGCGCGAGCCGTGTGCGCGACATGTTCGAGCAGGCGCGTAAGAGCACGCCCTGCCTGATTTTTATTGATGAGATTGACGCCGTCGGCCGGTCGCGCGGCCACGGCTTGGGTGGCGGCAACGACGAACGTGAACAGACCTTGAATGCGCTGCTGGTGGAGATGGACGGCTTCGACACCCAAGATGGCATCATCATCATCGCGGCAACGAACCGCCCCGACGTGCTGGATCCGGCACTGTTGCGGCCCGGACGTTTTGACCGGCAGGTCACGGTGAACCTGCCCGACGTGCGTGGTCGTGAGGCGATTTTGAAAGTTCATGCCAAGAACGTGAAGCTGTCGCCGAATGTGGATTTGTCCGTCATCGCGCGGGGCACACCGGGTTATTCTGGCGCGGAACTGGCGAATCTATTGAACGAAGCCGCCTTGCTTGCGGCGCGCACCGGCAAAAAGGCCGTTGAGCAGGCCGAGTTGGAAGAGGCGCGCGACAAAGTGCGCTGGGGACGTGAACGCCGCAGTCTAGCCATGACGGACGTGGAAAAGAAATTCACCGCCTGGCATGAGGCCGGGCACGCGCTCGTCAATGTGGTGTTGCAACACACGCATCCGCTGCACAAGGTCACGATCATTCCGCGCGGTCAGGCGCTTGGCGCGACGATGTATCTGCCCAAGGACGACATCCTGAGCCGCAAACGCAAGGAAATGCTCGACACTATCGCGGTGACAATGGCCGGCCGGATCGCCGAGGAGATTGTTTCTGAGGATATTTCTACCGGCGCGGCTGGCGACATCCAGCAGGCCACGCACATGGCCCGCGCCATGGTGATGCACTGGGGCATGAGCGACAAGATCGGCATGGTGCAATACGGCGAGGCCAGCGAATATGTTTTCCTCGGTCGTGAAATGGCTCGCAGCAAAGATTACAGCGAAAAGACCGCGCAGGAAATCGACGATGAGGTCAAGCGCATTATTGACGAGGGTTACGCGCGGGCGACCAAAGTCATTCAGGACTATCGCAGTCAGTTGGAAGTCATCGCCAATGGATTGCTTGAATACGAAACGCTCGACGGGGAGCAGGTTGCGGAAATCGTCCGCACTGGCACCTTCACGCCGCCGCCCAAGCCGCCCGAAAACATGACTCCGCTGATGGGTGCGCCGGCGGGAACGACGTTGCCGGAAACTCCGGCCAAGCCCGCACCGCCGAAGCTTCCGGGACTGGGCACGCCCGCGCCGGCACCGGCGGGCTGATTCTTGTCATCAACGCAAAAGACGGACAGGTAAAACCTGTCCGTCTTTTGTTTTGTCGTGCAAATTATTCGGGGGCCTTTTCGATGCTTTTCAGATCCTCGGCCAGAAACTGCGCCACATCCTTGAAGCGCGCGACGTTTTCAGGATTCATAGCCATCAAGGTTTCATGCGCCTCAAGGCTGGTGCGGGTGATCTGCTCGTGCGACGGATTGATGGATTCCGGCGTGCTGGTTTTTACGTCCGCCGGGAATTTTAATTCGCCGCTGGTCAGCTTGAAGAGATGCACGGCGCCGAGATTTTCCAGCAGTTCGCTGACGCGCGTGGTGGTGTTGTGCAGTTCGATGCCGCGTTCGGCGGGGGCGCCGTTAGGATTCAGCTTCATGCCGAAACCGGCAAGCACACCGAGAAACGTGCTGTCCATCAGCACGCATTCGCTCAGGTCAATGATGAAGTGCCCGAAGCCCTTCTGGGCCAGTTCGCTCAGCAACGTCTTGAAATCAGGGCTGGACGCAAAATTCGCGCGCCCGGCGATTTTCACGCAGGCGAAGTTTTTCCCGACCAGCACCGATAGATTGGCGGATGACATCTTGGATTCCTTAAATTTTACGCGGCGACCGTCGTTGGCGTCACGATCTGCACCAGCGCTTGCTGAAGCACGAGCGCCTCGTCGAGACCGCTGCCGACGAGCTTCTGGTTGCAGCGCAGGAGCACCTCCAGCGCGTTCACCAGTTCCGCCGTGGTGTATTTTTTGACCTGCGGCAGGGCTTTGTAAAGCACATAAGGATTGATCGCCAGCGGATTGAATTTCTTTTCTTGCGGCAACTTGTCCGCAGGCACGCGCTCCAGTTGCGCCTTGAACGAGTTGTAATCGCGCGCTTCCTTGATCCAGCCCTCGCGCATCATCTCCTTCAAAAACAGCAGCGCGCGGATTTTGCCGGTCAGGCCGTAAAGCAGACCAATCTCCGATTTATCCTTGTCAATCTTCGCGCGGATTTCCCAAAGCTCCTCATCCAGGCATTTCAACAGCGCGGGTAAATTCCGGTCGCCCAGCGCGTCACCCAGCGCGAACGCCCGCGCCTGCTTGTTCAACGGACAAACGCGTGTCACATCGGCCAGTTCGATTTTGTTCCGGTCGCCGACGGCCACACAGAGTTTTTCAACTTCGTTTTCCAGCTGTCGCGCGCTGGCACCGGCGCGTTGCATCAATTCCATCAGTGCCTCGCGGGAAATTTCCTTCTGCCGCGCTTTGAGAGAATTGCGGATGGCAAGATGTGCGCGCTCCGCCCAATCACGATCATCCACCGACCAGGCGGAGAAGATTTCCACGCTACCGATTTTTTCGACAGTTTTGAAAAAAGTTTTCCGTTTGTCCACCTTGCCGGCGCTGATGAGCAGCCGGACATTTTGCCATGGAAAACCTTTTAACTCCTCGGCGAGCGAAGCCAAAGTCTCGGTCACGGCGGCGGATGAAGCGGTGCGTTCCTCGCCAAAAAAATTGCAGTCGCGCAGCCAGACAGCCTTGCCGCCGCCGAAAAAGGGCAGTGTTTGCAGGGCTTCGCGGAGTTTGCCGATGGCGGTCAGCGCGTCGCCGCTGTTGCCGACGGTCGCCTCGATGATTTCGTGATCCATGCCGCCGAGTTCGGCGGACCAGTCGGCGAAGATTTCGCGGGCACGCTGTTTGACGGCGAAATCGTCGTCACCGCAGATGAGCGCAAGCGGTTTGGCAGGCGAGGCCATTTATTCGGATTCCGCTTCGCTGCCCGATTCGTTCATCTTGTCGAGCACTTCGCTCATGTCCTCGACTTGGGCGAACAAGGGCGCGGAAACGAAGATGGGTTTTTTCTGCGCTGCCGCCAAAGCGAGGCAGTCACTGGGGCGCGCATCCAGTTCGACAATTTTTCGCGCGACCTCGTTCTGCTGCTGCAAGATCAACCGGGCAAAGTAGGTGGAGTTTTTCAGGTCGGTGATGACCACACGTTCAACTGTGATGCCAAAGCCTTGAAAAATCCGATTGACCAGATCGTGGGTCAGCGGGCGTTCCTTCGGCGTGTCGCGGAGAAACATCCCGATTACGGCGCCCATCTGCGGCTCGACGTTGATGACGAAAACTTTCTCGTCATTGCCGACGAACAGCGCGCAACCGCTGTTGGCGGGGAGTATGCCGCGGATCTGCACCGGCACGACTTCGTTCTTCATGCGGAAAATCTACGCCACAGCGCGCGAAAAACAAGCCCGTTGAATCAGGCCGGCGTGTAATTCAACCACGGCCCCAACCATCTTTCGGCCTGTGCAACCGTGATTTTTTTTCGTTTGGCATAGTTTTCAACTTGGTCTTTGCCGAGTTTGCCGACCGCGAAGTATTTTGATTCAGGATGTGCAAAATAAAGCCCGCTGACTGAGCTGCCCGGCCACATGGCGAAACTTTCCGTGAGCTTGATGCCGGCGTGTTTTTCCACGTCCAGCAAATCCCAGAGGATTGCTTTTTCGGTGTGATCCGGCGACGCGGGATAACCTGCCGCTGGACGAATTCCGCGATATTTTTCTTCGATCAGGTCGGCAGCCGTCAGCTTTTCCAATTTGCCAAAACCCCATTCATCGCGGACGCGCTTGTGGAGATATTCGGCGAACGCTTCCGCGAGACGGTCGGCGATGGCTTCGGCGAGAATCGCGTTGTAATCGTCGTGCTTCGATTTGAAGGTGTCGACGATTTCTTTCAAGCCGTGGCCACTCGTTACGGCGAATGCACCAATATGGTCGGCGGCGGGCGTTGCAGATTTCGGTGCGATGAAATCCGCCAGACAATAATTTGGCGTGCCGTCGCCTTTTTCGATTTGCTGGCGCAGGAAATGAAACTTTGTGCGCAGATGTTTGCGCGAGCCGTTCGTGTAAACTTCCACGTCGTCGCCAACGGCATTCGCGGGGAACAGTCCGTAGACGGCTTGAAGTTTCAGCGACTTGTTCGCGACGAATTCCGCGAGCATCTTCTGCGCGTCGGCGAACAGCTTGGTGGCTTCTTCGCCGTGCTTTTCGTGCGTTAGAATTTTCGGATACACACCGCGCAATTCCCATGTGTGGAAGAACGGCGTCCAATCAATGAACGGCACGAGTTCTTCGATGGAAACGCTGAATGCTCCCGCGTGGCCGTGTGACGAACCGCAATCGCATTTGCCGGGGTTGAACGTGCCGGATGACAGGGTGCGCACGCCGGTGAACTCCGGCTTGGGCAGGTCATCGTAATTCAGCTTCGGCGCGTTTGCGCGGGCGGCTTCGAGCGAAAGTAGTTTCACCGCTGAACCGGCATGTTGTTCGCGCAGCTTTTCGTAATCCGCGCGGAGTTGCTTCACGAAGGCGGCTTTGCCGTCTTTGCTCAACAAGCTGCTCGTCACTGGCACGGCGCGCGAAGCGTCGAGCACGTGGACGACGGGCTCGCTGTAATGCTGGGCGACTTTGACGGCTGTGTGGGCGCGGCTCGTGGTAGCGCCGCCGATGAGCAGGGGAACCTTGAAGCCAGTGCGTTCCATCTCCTTCGCGACGTGGACCATTTCGTCCAGCGACGGCGTGATTAACCCGCTCAGGCCGATAATGTCGGCGTTCTCCTGCTTGGCGCGTTCCAAAATCTTTTCGCATGGGACCATGACGCCCATGTCGATAACCTCGTAGTTATTGCAGGCCAGCACGACGCCGACGATGTTCTTGCCGATGTCGTGCACGTCGCCTTTGACCGTAGCGAGGACGACTTTGCCTTGGGCTTTCACGACTTCGCCGCGCGCGACCATCGCCGCTTTTTCGGCTTCCATGAAGGGTGTCAGATACGCGACGGATTTTTTCATCACCCGCGCCGATTTCACGACTTGCGGCAAAAACATTTTGCCCGTGCCGAACAGATCGCCGACGACGCTCATGCCCGCCATCAATGGTCCTTCGATGACGGTTAGTGGCTTGCCATACTTCTTCAACGCTTCCTCGGTGTCTGCGTCGATGTAGATATCGATGCCCTTGACGAGCGAGTGCGAGAGGCGCTCTTCGATCGTGCCTTTGCGCCATTCTTCCTCGACCTTTTTGTCGGCGGCCGTCGTGCCGGCGCTGGCGGCTTTGAGTTTTTCGCCGAACGTCACGAGGCGTTCCGTCGCGTCGGGGCGGCGATTGAGCAAAACGTCTTCCACCAACTCCTTCAGCTCCGGCTCAATCTCCTCGTAAACTTCCAACATGCCGGCGTTCACGATGGCCATATCCATGCCGGCTTTGATGGCGTGGAACAGGAACGCGCTGTGCATCGCTTCGCGCACGGGATTGTTGCCGCGGAAGCTGAACGACACGTTCGACAAACCGCCGCTGACCTTTGCGTGCGGCAGATTGTTTTTGATCCAACGCGTGGCTTCGATGAAATCCACGGCGTAGTTATTGTGCTCCTCGATGCCCGTGCCGACGGTGAGGATGTTCGGATCGAAAATAATGTCTTCGGGCGGGAAGCCCACTTCGTCCACGAGAATGCGATAGGCGCGTTCGCAGATACGGATCTTGTCCGAGAGCGTCGCCGCCTGACCTTGCTCATCGAACGCCATTACAACCACCGCTGCGCCGAATTTCAAAACTTTGCCCGCATATTCGCGGAACTTTGCTTCGCCTTCCTTCAGTGAAATGGAGTTCACGATGCCTTTGCCTTGGAGGCATTTCAGGCCGGCTTCGATGACTTCCCATTTCGAGGAATCCACCATGAACGGCACTTTGGCGACTTCGGGTTCGCTGCCGAGCAGTTGCAGAAAGCGCGTCATCGCGGCGACGCCGTCGATCATCCCTTCGTCCATGCAGATATCAATGATGTTCGCGCCGTTCTCGACTTGCTGGCGCGCGACGGCGACGGCTTCCTCATATTTGTTATCCTTGATGAGCTTGGCGAACTTCGGCGAACCGGCGACGTTCGTGCGCTCGCCGATCATGATGAACTGCCCGATCTGCTGCGTGAACGGCTGCGAGCCCGAGAGCCGCAACGGAATCGCCGCGCCCGTGGAAAACTTGGTTTCGCTCTTCGGCTGACGCGGCGGTTTGCCTTCGAGTGCTTTCGCAATCGCCGCGATGTGTTCGGGCGTGTTGCCGCAGCAACCGCCGGCGATGTTCACCAAACCGCTGTTCGCGAAGTCACCGAGGAAATTGCCCATGTCTTCCGGCTTCAAATCAAAGCCGGTTGGCGAGAGCGGATTGGGCAACCCCGCGTTCGGATAGCAAGAAATCGCGGTGTTGGATTTCTCCGCAAGTTCCGCGAGGAACGGCCGCATGAGGTCCGGCCCGAGGGAACAGTTGAGGCCAATGGCGATCGGGTTCACATGCTTCATCGCGTTCCAATAGGCCTCGATGGTCTGCGCGGAAATCATCGTCTCGCCACCGCGACCGACGGCGGCGGAAATCATGATGGGCAGGATTTTTTTGTCCTGCGCGAACACTTCCTGAATCGCCACGAGCGCCGCCTTGGCGTTGAGGGAATCAAAAATCGTCTCGACGAGCAGAATGTCCGAGCCGCCCGCGATGAGTCCGCGAATCTGATGCGTGTAAGCGGTCTTCACCTGATCAAACGTGCAGACGCGGAAGCCCGCGTCATCTGCATCCGGCGAGTTGGAAAGCGAAACCGTCAGCGGTCCAACCGCGCCCGCGACGAAACGCGGACGTCCAGTTTTGTTCGCGATGCGGTCGCACCACTCGCGACATTGCTTGGCGGATTGCTCGTTGATCTCCCACGCGAGGTCGTTGAGGAACTTGTTTTCGATGACCGTTTGGTAAAACGCCGGGTCTTTGCGGCCGCCATGTTCACGCGGGTCGTCCACGAAGAATTCGCTCTGACCGATGCTCGTCGCGGAAAATGTGTTCGTCTCGATGATGTCTGCGCCGGCTTCGAGGAAGCGGCGGTGGATATCGCCAATCGTCGCCGCTTGCGTGAGCGAGTAAAGGTCGCCGTTGTTCTTCAGGTCCTTTTTGGAGTCCTTGAAGCGCTCGCCGCGAATCTCCTTTTCGCCCAGCCCGTAGGTGCGGATGGTCGTGCCCATCGCGCCGTCAATGATGACAATGCGTTCGCGCAGGGCCTTTTGGAGCAGTTCGGCGTTGTTCGGCATGGGGTCAAGATAGTCAAATCCGCTGATGTTTCAAATTCAAAATCAACGCATCTTGATTTGATGATATGTTATAATAATCTGCGCCGGTGATTTCATTTGGCTGAGAATGCATTTGGCTGCGCCAGTTTCATTGACTCTTAAAACAGGTTTGATATTTTGAGTGCTCGTTTTCACGAATAATCAAACCTACATCACTGAATTTATGGCCAAAGCTAAATCCACCAAATACGTCTATACCTGGGGCAACAAAAAAGCCGACGGCGACGGCTCGATGAAGCCGCTGCTCGGCGGCAAAGGCGCGAATCTCGCGGAGATGACCCGCATCGGTTTGCCCGTGCCTCCGGGTTTCACCATCACCACCGAGGTCTGCACTTATTTTTACGCGCACAAGAAAACCTATCCGAAGGAACTTCAGGCGCAGATGGAGGCCGGCGTCGCCAACATGGAAAAAATCATGGGCACGAAGTTCGGTGCGACCAGCGGAATGCCGTTGCTCGTGGCGGTGCGCTCCGGCGCGCGCGATTCGATGCCGGGCATGATGGACACGATTTTGAACCTTGGCCTCAACGACCAGGCCGTCGTTGCGCTGGCCAACGCCACGAAGAATCCGCGCTTCGCGTGGGATTGCTACCGTCGTTTCATCCAGATGTATGGCGACGTGGTTCTCGGCGTGCAGAAGCGCGAAGGCGAGGATCACGAGCCGTTTGAAACGGTCATCCACGAGTTCAAGCACGAGAAATATCACAAGGACATTGTTGACTCGGAACTCACCGCCGAAGACCAGGCAGAACTTGTTAAGCGCTTCAAGGCGCTTGTCAAGGAACGCACCGGCAAGGATTTCCCGACGAACCCGTGGGACCAGTTGCGAGGCGCTGCGGGTGCCGTGTTCGGTTCGTGGATGAATGACCGAGCAATCGTTTATCGCCGCAAATATAATATTCCCGCCGAGTGGGGCACGGCCGTCAATGTGCAGGCGATGGTGTTCGGCAACACCGGCGACAAGTCCGGTTCCGGCGTGGCGTTCACACGCAATCCCGCGAACGGCACAAATGAATTCTACGGCGAATTTCTAATCAACGCGCAGGGCGAGGATGTCGTCGCCGGCGTGCGCACGCCCGAACCGGTTTCCAAGCTCAAGGCGCAGATGCCGAACAGCTACGCGGAGCTGATGAACGTCCGTAAGATCCTCGAAAAGCATTTCAAGGATGTGCAGGACATCGAGTTCACCGTGCAGGAAGGCAAGCTGTTCATGCTCCAGACGCGCAACGGCAAGCGCACTGCCGCCGCCGCGCTCAAGTTCGCCGCCGACATGGTGAAGGAAAAACTGATCGATTGGGAAACGGCGATTCTCCGCAACCCCGCCGACCAGCTTGAACAATTGCTCGCGCCGATTTTCGATTTGAGCGAAGTCAAAAAGGCGAAAGTCATCGCCACCGGTCTTCCGGCTGGTCCTGGTGCGGCCACCGGCAAAATTTATTTCAACGCTGATCGCGCCGTGCTGGCCGAGCAGAAGGGCGAAAAAGTTCTCCTCGTTCGCGTTGAGACTTCACCGGAAGATTTGCGCGGCATGATCGCGGCGGAAGGCATTCTGACCGCTCGTGGTGGCGTCTCCTCTCACGCGGCGTTGGTGGCTCGTCAGATGGGCAAGGTTTGCGTGTGTGGTGCTGCCGGTGTGGCTATCGATTATGATGCGAAAACTTCGACGATTGATGGCCAGACCTTCAAGGAAGGCGACTATCTCTCCATCGACGGCACGTCCGGCCTCGTTTACGCAGGCCAGATCAAGACGGCTCCGTCCGAAATCATCACCGGTTTGCTGAATGATGACAAAGTCGCTCAGAAGACTGAGAAATATAAGAACTATGTCCAGTTGATGAACTGGTGCAAAAAGGCGACCAGGCTTGCCGTCCGCACCAATGCCGACACGCCGGAACAGACCGCGCAGGCGATCGCGTTCGGCGCGGAAGGCATAGGTCTCACCCGCACGGAACACATGTTCTTTGAGGGCAACCGCATCGACGCGATGCGCGAAATGATTCTCGCCGACACGCTCGAAGCCCGTGAAGCCGCCCTTGCGAAGCTTCTGCCGTATCAACGCGACGACTTCCACGGCATCTTCAAGGCGCTCAAAGGTTATCCGGCCACCATCCGTTTCCTTGATCCGCCGCTGCACGAGTTCCTGCCCAACACCAAGGAATCGCAGATGGATCTGGCGCGGAAACTTAACATTCCCGTCGAGAAGATCATCAACCGCGTGCATGAGTTGCACGAGTTCAACCCGATGCTCGGTTTTCGTGGCTGCCGCCTCGGTATCAAGTATCCGGAAATCACCCGGATGCAGGCCCGTGCGGTTTTTGAAGCCGCCGCCGCCGCCCAGAAGGAAGGTTTGAAGCCCAAGCCCGAAGTCATGATCCCGCTCGTCGGCTTCAAGAAAGAACTCGACCTTCAGGTCGCCATCGTCCATGAAGTCGCCAAGCTGGTGATGACTGAGAAGAAGGTCAAATTCACCTATAGCGTCGGCACCATGATTGAAGTCCCGCGCGGTGCGCTCACGGCGGACGAAATCGCGCAGACCGCTGAGTTCTTCAGCTTCGGCACGAACGACCTCACGCAGACCTGCCTCGGCATGAGCCGCGACGATTCCGGTTCGTTCCTCGGCGCTTATACCGAGAACGAAATCGTGAAGAAGAATCCGTTCGCCTCCATCGACCAGACGGGCGTCGGCCAGCTCATCCAGATCGCGGCGGAGAAGGGCAACAAGACCCGCCCTGGCATCAAGCTCGGCATCTGCGGCGAACACGGCGGCGACCCCGACTCCGTTAAGTTCTGCCATCGCGTCGGTCTTACCTACGTGAGCTGCTCGCCGTATCGCGTGCCCGTCGCACGCCTGGCTGCTGCACAGGCTGCGATCGAAGAGAAGCGCAAGGCGAAGAAGAAATAATTCGCTTCTAATAATTCAAAAGCCGCTCCGGGAAACTGGAGCGGCTTTCTTCATTCCAAAATCCACCGCAATTTATCATGGCCGGATCTAGTCGCGTGGATTTAGTATTTGCACATGGCAAAAGTTTCCGTTCGCGGCACGCAGCTTTTCTGTTCCGTGTTCATCATCGTCGGCTTGATCGCCGTGGGGGCGGGCGCATGGATGACGATTAAAAGCCTCCGCTCGGAACATTGGCTGGTGACTGACGGCGTCATCCTGACGGCGGAGATGAAATCGCATTCGGACGATGATGGCGGCACGACCTATTCGGCGGAAGTCACCTACAAATATCAAGTCGCAGGTGTCCTTTATACCGGCGAAAAAATCTCCATCGGCCAGATGTCCTCGTCGTCCAGCTACGCGCAGGGCATTCTCAATCGCTATCCCGTGGGTAAAAAGGTTTCCGTCCATTATTCACCGGATGTTCCGGCGGACGCAGTGCTGGAAACCGGCATCCATGGTGGCACTTGGATTTGTTTTGTCGTGGGACTGGTTTTTACATTGGCGGGCACAATGTTTTTACAAATTTCAAGAGCCGCCGCCCGCGCGCAATTGCCCGGTGCACCGCCGTCATCCATCCATGTGCAGCCGGACGGCAGTGTGACTATGGACAAACCGCCGGTGTTGATGGGCGTCATTTTTCTATTGGCTGGAATTGGACTTTCCTTGGTGACGCCGGATAACGGCACGCCTCGCTGGATCATGTGGGCGGTGGGCGGGATGTTCGCGTCCGGCGGCTTGCTCGTTCTGCTCTATCGGCTGGAGAACAAGATCTATCACAAAATTGCCATGGTGCCGATGCTGCTGGCGTTTCTGGCGGTGTTCCACTGGGAATCTTTTGGCCCGGGTGACCGCATCGGCACCGTGAGCGGCCCGTTTATCACGACTCATGTGGCAAATGTCCGCTGGCCGTTCGCCATCTTGACCATCCTGATGGATGTGGTCATCGTGGCGGGACTGGTTCATGCGCTATTCTTCAAATCATCCCCGGCCCTCGACAAATGGAGAGGGAAGCTCGTGGCGGCTCTGGTTTTGTTCGCGGCCCTGTTGGCCGTCTTCTTTTTGTTTAATAAAAAGCCTTCACCCCTGCGGCCGTCAACCGAAGCGCCCTTTGTCTCCACGACGATTGATGACGCGTTCTGGCTCCAGCTCGACCGCCGCCATTCCGACAGATATCGCAAGCAACTTCAGGCCGCGCCGACGGCGTTGGTGGTGCGGGAAAGTCATTATGCTTTCAATTCCACCAACGGCATTGGCATCCATTACGGCTGGCTGGATAGCCGGCTGGCGAACCTCCACATCAGCTTTTCCGAACTGGTGGCGGTCGCCTACGGGAATGATTACACCCACACGGAATTTCCCGAGGTGTGGACGAATGGTCACTGGACTAATCACTACGACGTCATCTGCACCGTCACCAACCAGTCCAAGGAAACTCTGCGATCAGCGGCCAAACAATTCCTCCGGCAGCAATATGGACTGACGTGGCATCTGGCGTCGCGAGACAGTGAGGTGCTATTGCTTCGCGCCAAAGACTTGACGTTGTTGGAATCCAAAGTCACCCGCGATTTTGCTCGCAGCAAATCCATCCCCGAATTCATCGGCGAACTGGAAAATTATTTCGGCCGGCCCGTGATCAACGAAACCGGGGCGACCAACCGCTACGACAAAACGATCGGGGAAGTCCCTTCGCGCTGGGTCAACGGACGTTCCACCGATTTGGACTTCAATAATCAGTTTTTGGCGACCGTCGGGCTGGAGTTGGTGGCCACCAACCGGCCGCAGCAATGGCTGCTGCTGGACCGATGACCGGGAAGCGCGCGGATACACGACCATTGTCTTTGGTAAGCCGCTCTAAGGATTCACCTTTATCAACCCGTCGCGATTCACTGTTCCTTGACGCGTTTGGAAACATAAATCGGTGTCTGGCAGGGGAGACAACGTGAAACTTTTCACAAACTTTTCTTGCGAATCCGGTGGGCAGTTGTTAAAACACCGCCTCGATTTCGCAGTTAGAAAAATGACTTTTGACTGGTAGCGGATTTAATTTTTAGAACGCAGTGATTTTCCCCAAGTGGACAAACAGTTTACCGCTGGTTCTCGGCGCCGTGGCAGCGCTGGCCGGTGCCGGCGTGGCGGCGGGCGTGACGATTTATCTCACGCCCAAATACACCCGCGCGGGCTACACGCCGGTGCAGCCGGTGCCGTTTTCCCATCAAATCCACGCGGGACAACTCGGGGTTGATTGCCGTTTCTGCCATAACGGAATTGAACGCGCCGCGTTCGCGAATCTCCCCGGTGCCTCGACCTGCATGAATTGCCACAATGTCGTCCTGAAAGACGATCCACGCCTGCAAATCGTCCGCGACAGTGCGGCGAATAATTCACCGATTCCGTGGGTGCAAATCCACAAGGTTCCCGACTATGTTTATTTCAACCACTCCGTTCACGTGGATCGCGGTATCAGCTGTGTGAAATGCCACGGTCGCGTTGACCAGATGGACGAGGTGCGCCATGATAAATCGTTCAGCATGAGTTTCTGCCTCGATTGTCATCGCGATCCGGCGGCAAATATCCGCCCGACGGACAAGGTCACCAAGCTCGACTGGCAATGGAGTAAAAATGCCGCCGAGAACAACCGTTTGCAGCAGCTTCATGGCGAAGAAATGGTCAAAGCCATGAAAGTGGAATCACTGCAAAGCTGTTCGGCTTGTCACCGTTAAATGAATTCAACACTGACCAATTCAACGCCCGCGAATGGCCGCCGTTACTGGCGCAGCCTGGATGAACTGGCCGACACGCCGGAGTTTAAGGACTGGCTGCACCGTGAATTTCCGGCGGGCGCGAGCGAACTGGTGGAAGATGGTTCCACACGCCGCCAATTTCTCAAACTGATGTCCGCGTCGTTTGCGCTGGCTGGCGTGGCGACGCTAGGTGCGGGTTGCCGTCGTCCCGAAGAGAAGCTCGTTCCTTACGGCAAGCAGCCGGAAAATTACACTTACGGCGAAGCACAATATTTTGCGACCGCCATGCCCACGCGCACCGGCGCGATTCCGTTGGTCGTCAAATCCATTGACGGCCGGCCGGTCAAGATCGAGGGCAACGCGCTGTTCCCCGGCGGCAACGGCGGCACCGATCGCTACGCGCAGGCGTCCATCCTCGATCTTTACGACGTGGACCGCGCGCGGCATTTCAAGAAGGATGGCCAAGTGGTTTCGCGCGACGAAGCCTTGAGCTTCCTCGACGAGCTTTCCAAGAAGTTTGCGGCGAACTCCGGCGAAGGCCTCGCCTTCCTCGCGGAAAGCAGCACGTCGCCGTCCCGCGCGCGCCTGCAAAAGCTCATCGCGCAGAAATTTCCGAAAGCGCAGTGGTTCACCTACGACGCGATTGATTCCGGCATCCATCAACGTGCGGCCACACAGGCGTTCGGCCAGCCGGTGAAGCCGGTGTTCCACTTCGACAAGGCGAAAGTCATCCTGTCGCTCGATTGCGATTTTCTCGGCGGCGAAGACAATGCGCACGAGCACATCCGCAAATTTGCCGCCGGCCGCAAGGCGGAATCGGGGATGAACCGCTTGTATGCGGTGGAATCGCTCTTCACGCTCACGGGCGCGAACGCGGATCACCGGCTACGAATTTCAGCGTCGCAGGTGGTCAAGGCGGCGACCGGAATTTTGTCGCAGATCCAAGGTGGCGGCATGCAGATGTTCCCGTGGCTGGCCGAGTGTGCCAAGGACTTGATTGCCGCTGGCAAAAATGCTTTGGTTGTTGCCGGTCAGCGTCAGCCGGTTGAAGTGCATCTCCTTGCCCACGCCATCAACGCGGCGCTGGGAAGCGTCGGTAAAACGGTGACTTTGGTTCCAACGGAGGAAACGTCCAGTGCGGAATTGAACAATCTTGCTACGGTTACGGCTGACACTTTGGTTATCATCGGCGGCAATCCGGCTTATAATTTTAATTTGGCGGCGACTGCGAAGACTGTGGTTCGTCTTGGTTACTGTGAGGATGAATCTTCGGGAAAGGCTCAATGGCATTTCCCGGCGACGCACTATTTGGAATCCTGGGGCGACGCGACCTCGGCCAACGGCTCGCTTTTGCCGATCCAGCCGTTGATTCAACCGCTCTTCGGTGGTTTGACCGAGTTGGAATTTCTTGCCCGGATTGCCGCCGAGTCCCAGACGAGCGCCTACGAAATTGTTCGGGCGACCTTTGGTGTATCCGAGGAAGATTGGAAGAAGATTTTGTTCCATGGTTTTGCTCCCGCAAAAACATCGTCGCTGGAAAATGTAAAACTGGTTCAATCCGCCGTTGGTTTGAACCGGCTTATGGCTGGCATAAAAACAACGCCAACCTCCGGGAATAATCTGGAAGTCATTTTCTTCCGCGACGCGAAGGTGGATGATGGCCGTTACGCGAACAACGGCTGGATGCAGGAGTTGCCCGATCCCATCACCAAGATGACTTGGGACAACGCCGTGCTCATCAGCCGCAAGACGGCGAAGGAACTCGGCTTGGCGAACGGCGACATCGTGGAGATTTCGCTGAACGGCAAGAGCGTGCAAGGGCCGATTTGGGTGCAGCCCGGCATGGCGGATTATTCGCTCGGCCTCGCGCTCGGTTATGGCCGCGAAAAGGCCGGTCGCGTCGGCACGGGCGTCGGTTTCAACGCCTACAAGATTTTCTCCGGCAAATATATCGAGACCGGCGCGACGGTGAAGAAGACCGGCGACACGCACGTTCTCGCCTGCACGCAGCACCATTGGAGCATGGAAGGTCGTCCGGCGGTGCGCGAATTTAATTTGTCGGACGCGCTGGAAGCGGCGGAGAAAAAGGAAAACATCGGCGAAGAGAAATTTCACGGCGTCGAGCCGCCCATCGTCAAATCGCTGTATCCAAATCCGCTCGACGAGGCGAAGAAGACCGCGCTGCATCAGTGGGGCATGACGATTGATTTGAGCGCGTGCGTCGGCTGCGGCACCTGCGTCGTGGCGTGTCAGAGCGAAAATAATATTCCGATCGTCGGCAAGGACCAGGTGTTGCGCGGCCGCGAGATGCACTGGATGCGCATTGACCGCTATTTCACGGCCGATCCGAAGCGCAAAAATAATAAGAGCCGGTTCGACTGGAATGCGGACATGAACCAGCGCGACGACGCGCAGCAATTTCAGGAGTGGATTGACGACGTGCAGGCGGTGAATCAGCCGATGCTTTGCCAGCAGTGCGAAAGCGCGCCGTGCGAAAACGTCTGCCCCGTCGCCGCGACCGTTCACGACCAGGAAGGCCTGAACGTGATGGCTTACAATCGTTGCATCGGCACGCGCTATTGCTCGAACAACTGTCCGTATAAAGTCCGCCGGTTCAATTTCCTCGATTTCAACAAGCGCCCGCTGACCGAGTTGAAAGGCACGCTGTATTCCACGACGCTCACGCACAAGACGGACGGCGAATGGGATTTGCTGCGCTGGTGGAAGGATCCGAACTCCGGCATGCGCACGGAAGACGAATGGGATCTGATCAAGCTGTCGAAGAATCCCGACGTAACGGTGCGTATGCGCGGCGTGATGGAGAAATGCACTTATTGCACGCAGCGCATCGAGCACGCGAAAATCGCGCAGAAGGCGAAAGCCGGCGCGAGCGGCGACGTGCGGCTCACGGAAGTTGCGGGCAACATTCCGAAAACCGCGTGCCAGCAGGCGTGTCCGGCCGGCGCGATCGTGTTCGGCGACGTGAGCGACGCGAACAGTTCTGTCTCGAAGCAGAAATTGTCGCCGCTCAATTATTCCGTGCTTGGTGATTTGCTGACCAAGCCGCGCACGACCTATCTGGCGCGCGTCCGCAATCCGAATCCCGCGATGCCGGATTATCACGATCCGTTCAGCACCGAGGAATACGACAATTCCCTGCTGACGACGAAAAAATCTTAACGACGAATGTCTGAAATCGCGAACATCGAAGAATTGAAGAAGATGGCGCCGCCCGCCGAGTTGCGCCGCGCGCCGGTCGTCGAGGGCAATCAGGGTCTCGGCTGGCTGACGGACAAATTGTCCGCGTTCGCCGAAGCCAAGGTGCCGCTGTGGTGGAAGATTGCGTTCGCGCCGGCGGCTTTCGCGGCCACGGTGATTTTCCCGATTTGTCTGTTCTATCAGGTGTTCACCGGCGTCGGTGTTTGGGGCAACAACCACCCGAACATGTGGGGCTGGGACATTGTGAATTTCATCTGGTGGGTCGGCGTCGCGCACGCCGGCACGCTGATTTCGGCGATGCTCTTTTTGACGCGGCAGCATTGGCGCACGACCATCGGCCGCATGGCTGAGGCGATGACGGTTTTCTCCGTGATGATGGCGGGTTTGTATCCGGCGATTCACGTTGGCCGCGCGTGGTTCGACTGGTTCATGTTCCCGATTCCGAATTCCAACGGCAACTGGCCGCAGTTCAAATCGCCGCTGATGTGGGACGTGTTCGCAGTGAACACCTATTTGATGGTGTCGTCGCTGTTCTGGTTCATGGGCATGATTCCCGATTTCGCCGTGTTGCGTGACCGTGCGACGACGCGCGTGCGGAAAACCATTTTCAGTTTGCTCGCGATGGGCTGGACCGGTTCCGCGTGGCAATGGCACAATTACGAAAAGGCTTATGTCGTGCTGTGCGGTCTTTGCACGCTGCTGGTGTTCACGGTGAGTTCCATCGTCGGTCTCGACTTCTGCACCTCGCAGCTCGCGGGCTGGCACGCGACGATTTTCCCGCTCTACTTCGTCATTGGCGCGGTGTTCTGCGGCTTCGGCATGATGCTCGTGCTGCTCACCACGCTGCGCAAACTCTGCAAGCTCGAAGCCATAATCACCAAGAGCCACATTGACAAAGTCGCCAAGCTCTGCCTCGTGAGCGGCCTCATCATCAATTACATCTACCTGATGGAAATTTTCATCGCGTGGTATTCCGGCGACCCGTATGAGCGCTGGGTGTTTGGCCACCGGTTCTTCGGCCACAACTACGCGTTCTTCGGCTGGATGCTGATTGCCATCAATGTCTGCCTGACGCAATTGCTCTGGATCAAAAAAATCCGTTCGAGCATGGCGGCGCTGTTTTTCATCGGCCTCTTCATCAACTTCGGCATGTGGAGCGAGCGCATGGTCATCGTCGTCGGCTCGACCAATCAGGATTTTCTGCCGGCGAACTGGGGTTTGTATCATCCGACGATCTGGGACATCGGTCTTTATGTCGGCACACTCGGCGCGTTTTTCATGATGTATCTGCTGTTCGTGAAATTCCTGCCGGTCATCGCGATTTCCGAAGTCAAGGGCGCGGTGCCGCACGGCGACCCGCATCATCCGCTCGGCGGCGCGCAGAAAGGAGGCCACTGATGAGCGAAAAAATCTACGGCCTCATGGCGGAATTCAACACGCCCGGCGACCTGCTGCGCGCGGGCGAAAAACTCCGCGCCGAAGGCTACCAAAAATGGGAGGCGTTCACGCCGTTCCCGATTCACGGCCTCGACAAAATCATGGGCTACCGCAACTCGCTGGTCGGCTGGGTGGCGCTCGGCGGCGGCGCGTTCATGTTTTTGAACATCGTGTTCCTGATCTGGTTTAGCAACGCGTTCGACTACCCGCTCATCGTCGGCGGCAAGCCGATGTTCAGCGTGCCGATGACCTTTGTGCCGGCCTACATCATGATGATCATGGGCGGCGCGGGCGGCGCGCTCATCGGCATGGTCGCGCTCAACCAGCTGCCGCGCCTGCATCATCCGCTGCTGTTCAAAAAGCGGTTTGAAAGCGTCTCGCGCGACAAATTCGTCATCGTCATCGGTGCGAACGACCAAAAATTCTGCGCCACGGAAACCAAAAACCTGCTCGCCGCGCTCGGCGGCGCGAACATCGAAATCGTGGAGGACCAAGAATGATCCGCATCCTGATTTCCATCGCGTTGATCGGTGCGGCCATCGGTGCGGCGACCGTCGGCATCCTTGGTTTCCAAGGCAGCACGATGCGCAAGCCGCCGTTTGAATTGTTCCCAGACATGGATCGCCAGGCAAAGTTGCGTCCGCAGGAACCGAATCACTTTTTCGCGAACGGCGTCAGCTCGCAGTTGCCGCCCGCCGGCACCGTCGCGCGCAGCCAGCCGATCCAAACCGTGAACGGCGAGGTTTACGCGTTTGAAGATTCGCCCGTGAACACCGGCAAAATTTCCGGGACGACAAATTATGTCGAAACCAATCCGCTGCCGGTGAACGAAGCCTTGCTCCAGCGCGGACGTGACCGCTTTGATATTTATTGCGCGCCGTGCCACGGCCGCCTCGGCGACGGCAACGGCATCACCAAAAAAATTGGCGTGATGGCGGCGGTGGCGAATTTGCACGACAAGCGCATCGTCGAACTGACCGACGGCGAAATTTTCGACACCATCACGCACGGCAAGAGCACGATGGGCGCGGTCGGCCCGCTGTTGCCGACGCAAGATCGCTGGGCCGTGGTCGCTTATCTGCGCGCGCTGCAATTGAGCTGGCTCGGCGTGAAGGAAGATTTGACGCCCGCGCAACAAGCCGTGCTGAAATAGATGAACATGTTTTTCGCCAACTTGATTTTGGGCGATGCCGCGTTAGTGGCTGCGACGCCCTCGTCGCAGAAAAGTGGCCGCGACGCCCTCGTCGCGTCTGGCATTTTGTTTTCTTCCGGCGACGAGGCGTCGCCGGCAACCTCTGCGACGGGGCGTCGCAGCCACCAGATTTTATGAGTTTGCCGCAAACCAACCAACCGAAAGCCGCGCTGAAAAGCTCGCTGCCCGGCGCGATGATTTTCTTCGGCGGCGCGCTGACGGTGGCCGGTCTGATCGCGAGCCTCATCCGCAACGGCGGAAAAGAATTCGGCTTCTCGTGGCTGCTGGCGTTCATGTTTTATTACAGCATCGCACTCGGCGCGCTGTTCATGGTGATGGTGCATCATCTGACCGACGCCGGCTGGTCCGTCGGCATCCGCCGTTTCTGCGAACACCTCGCGTCGCTGTTGCGTGGCCCGCTGCTGCTGATGTTCCTGCCGGTCGGTTTGCTCGCGCCCAAAATTTATCAATGGTTGTCCGCCGGCACGCCGGCGACCAACGATTTGATCGCCGCCAAATATCCGGTGTTCACACTGCCGGGTTTCTGGATCACCTCGGCCGTTTTCTTCGCCATCTGGTGGTTCTTGTCTTCGCGCTTGTGCAAGCTCTCGTTGCAGCAGGACAAAACCGGCGCTGTCGAATGCACGCGCAAAATGCGCTTTCATTCCGGCTGGGGCGTGGTGGCCTTCGCGCTGACGCTCACTTTTTCTGGCGTGTTTTGGATGCAGGCGACTTCCTACCAATGGTTCTCCGCGATGTATGGCGTTTATTTCTTCGCCAGCAGCGTGTGGGCGGCGCTCGCGGTGATTTATGTCGTCGCTGTCGCGATGCTGCGGCAAAACATTTTGACGCCGGTGCTGAAGCAGAATTATTTCTATTTCATCGGCGTGCTGCTGCTGGCGTTCACGCTGCTCGCGTCCTACACCGAGTTCGCGCAATATTTCGTCGTCTGGAACGCCAACATGCCGACGGAAACCTTCTGGTATCTGCGTCGCGAGCAAGGCGGCTGGTGGACGGTGAGCATGATTTTGATTCTCGGCAAATTTTTCGTGCCGTTCTTCGCGCTGCTGCCGATTCACACCAAGACGAATTTCAAGGTGCTGATTCCCGTGTGCGCGCTCATCGCCGTGATGCACTACGCCGACCTCGCGTTCAACATTTTGCCCGCGTGGCATCCCGGCCAGGGCCACACCAAATGGCTGCTGCTGCACCTCGGCACCGTGCTGTTCATGGGCGGCGTGCTCGCGAAAATTTTCATCGCCAAGTTCAACGCGCATCCGCCGTATCCGCAGCGCGACCCGCGCCTGCTCGAAGCGATGGGCGTGAGCCACAACATCGTCAACGACCTGATTGACGCCAACGCCGGAGGTGCCAAGTGACTTTGGATCGCATCAATCGCGGCTCCGCCGCCGCTGTCGGTTTCCTGCTCGTCAGCGGGATTTTCGCCGCGCTGGCGATTTTCGCCAAAGTCAGTTTGAACGCGCCGGCGATTGACGCCGACCGCGCCGCCGAACGCAGCAAGGCGCTGGCGGAAATCCGCGCGGCTGAGGAAACTGCCCTGACCACGCCGGCAATTCTGGATTCCAAGCATGGAACCGTGCGCTTGCCGATTGAAACCGCGCTGCAACTCGCCGCGCAAAAATGGCAGAATCCGGCGGACGCCCGCGCTGATTTGAACAGCCGCGCCGAAAAGGCTGTGGCGCCCGTGAAGACCGAATCTTTCGAATGAACCCGACCGAGAACAAAACGATGCAATGTGGCTGCGACGCCCCCGTCGCAGGAATTGGCGGCGAGGGCGCCGCCGCCACGATTGACGCCTCGTGTCGCGTGCCGCTGCTCGCGCTGTTCGGCGGCGCGGCGCTCTGGCTGGTGCTCGGCCTCGCACTCGGCCTCGCGGCGGTGATGACTTTTCACAAGCCGGATATGTTTGCGGACTGCGCGTTCCTGACCTTCGGTCGTGCGCAGGCGGCGGCGAATGATTTGCTGCTCTACGGTTTCGCGATTCCCGCCGCGCTCGGCGTGATGCTCTGGATTCTGGCGCGCTTGAGCCAAGCGCCGCTGGCGCTGCCGATTGTCCCGGTCGTCGCCGCGAATCTCTGGCATCTCGGCGTTTTCATCGGCACGGCGACGATTCTTGGCGGCGGCAGCACCGGTCATCCGTGGCTGGAATATCCGCGGGCGGCGGCAGTGCTACTGTTTGCGGCGTTTATGCTCATCGCAGTCTGCGCCGTGGCGACGATGGGTTCGCGCACGAATGGCGAATTGTATCCGTCGCACTGGTTTTTCTTTGCGGCGATTCTTTGGTTCGTCTGGAGCTACGGTTCGGCCAACATCTTTTTGCAATCGCACCAGCAGCCGCGCGGAGTTGTGCAAGCCGTGATTGACTGGTGGCTGACGAACAATCTGCTGTTCGTCTGGCTCGCGCTCGCCGGTATCGGCATCGCGTTTTATTTTCTGCCGAAGATCGCCGGCAAGCCACTTGCCAGCCGTGGCTACGCGTTGTTTGGATTGCTGACACTGGTGTTCTTTGGCTCGTGGGTCGGCATTCCGCAAAGCGCGCCGGTGCCGGCGTGGCTGCCGACCGTCAGCGCGTATGCCGGATTGCTGAGTCTGGTGTCCATCGTCGCCATCGCCATCGTCACCAAAAAAACGGTTTGTGGTGCCTGTGTCAAATGTTCCGGCGGACCGTTCTGCTTCATTAAATTTGGTATGTTGAGCTTCGTGGTTTCGAGCCTGCTTTACGTCAGCGAATTTTGTCCGCGTTACAGCCGCGTGCTGGAATTCACCTGGTTCAACTTCGGCGTCACGCAATGGCAGTTGCTTGGTTTCGCCGGCATGATTCTCTGCGGCGCGATTTATGAAATTCTGCCGCGCGTGATGGGCAAGGAACTGCCGTTCACCAAGCTCGCGAAACTGAATTTCTTCCTGTTCGCCGGCGGCACGCTGCTGTTTGTGATTCCGCTGCTCATCGGCGGCGTGGAGCAGGGGATGAAATTGCGCGACGCGAACATTCCTTTCGCTGATGCCAGCGCCGTCGCCATGAAATTCCTCCGCATCAGCACCACCGGCCAGTTGCTCGTCTTGCTCGGCGCGCTGTGCCTGCTGCTCAATATTTTAGTCATGACGCTGCAATGGAAACTCGGCTTGGTGAAAACCGTCGTGGGCGTGGTCAAGGATTCGCTCGCTGAAGGCTCGGCGTATCAGCCGCTGCCGTGCGACAAGGAGGCCAAGCCATGAAAACTGGTTTCTCTGTTTTTCTCGCCGCGTTCGTGGCGCTCGGCGCCTCGTGGTTCGGTTTGGTTTACGGCCCGCTGAAACAGCTTGGCGTCGCCACCGAAACGAAAGTGCTCCAGTCCGACGCCAAATGGCCGTTGCAACGCACCGGCGATGCGACGCTCGGTTTGCAAGTTTATCGCTCGGCAGGTTGCGCCGCGTGCCATACCGAACAGGTTCGCCAGACCGGCGCAGCAAATGTTTTAACCATCACCGAAATCGGTTCGCATCAGCCGACGGATTTGAAAGGCTTCATTAATTCGCTGGCGGGTTCCGTGACCGAACTGATGAATTCTTCCAACGCCGTCGCCGCGAATCTCGCCGGCTGGAACGGCGAACTGCCGAAGGTGCTTTACAGCGGCGCGGACGACACCGTGGTTTCCATGCTCGGCGACAAGCTCAAGGCCGTCGGCGTCAAGACCGAGGCGCGCGTGGTCGCCAC